>ERZ1370068.1693-contig-11613_pt1 | contig 55689 bp, 61 predicted proteins | sample MGYA00561227_ERZ1370068 | MGnify/ENA primary metagenome ERZ1370068 (study PRJEB38410, sample SAMEA6850437) | metagenome | study: Metagenomic assessment of the ecological functions of the soil: analysis of the soil microbiota associated with the... | reverse complement strand
CTCGACGCCGGTGCCGGCCTCCGAGCACCTCGTAGCCCTGGCGCGACAGCGCGCGCGCCGCGAAATTGGCGCACCACGTCCTCGTCCTCCACCAGCAGCACGCGGCCCGTGCCGGTGAGGTCGCGCGTGCGGCTCCTTCTTCTTCTCGGCGCTGCGGCGAGCTCGTCCTCGTTCTGCGACGATGTGGCGCGGCAGGTAGACGCGGAAGGTGCGTGCCCTTGCCGACCTCGCTGTCGGCGAAGACGTAGCCGCCCGTCTGCTTGACGATGCCGTAGACCGTCGAGAGGCCGAGCCCGGTGCCCTTGCCGACCTCCTTGGTGGTGAAGAACGGCTCGAAGATCTTGCCGATCACCTCCGGCGGCATGCCGATGCCGGTGTCCTCGACCTCGATCAGCGACGTAGTCGCCGGCGGCGACGCTCGACGCCGGCAGCTTCAGGCTCTCGCGCTCGGCAGACATTGCGCGTGCGGATCGGTCAGGCGTGCCGCCGTTCGGGCATGGCGTCGCGGGCGTTGACCGCCAGGTTGATGATCACCTGCTCGAACTGCGTCGTGTCGGCCTTCACCGTGCCAGAGATCGCGGCCTGGCAGGATCTTGAGCGTCGATCTTCTCGCCGAGCAGCCGGTTGAGCAGCGTGCCGAGGTCGGTCAGCGCTCGCCCAGCTCCAGCACCTCGGCCTGCAGCGTCTGCCGGCGCGAGAAGGCCAGCAGCTGGCGCACCAGGCCGGCGGCGCGGTTGCGCGCTCTGCTTGATGTTCATGATGTCGCGGTAGGCGGGTCGCGTCGGCCGGTGCGTCTGGCAGCAGCAGGTCGGAGAAGCCGATGATGGCGGTCAGCACGTTGTTGAAGTCGTGCGCCACGCCGCCGGCCAGCTGTCCGACCGCCTCCATCTTGTGGCTCTGCGCGAACTTCAGCTCGAGCGCCTTCTGCTCGGTGGCATCGATGACATAGAGGATGGCGCCCTCGCGGCCGCGCGTGCCCGTGCCCAGCGGACTGACATAGATGCGCCGCGCCAGCTCCTGCTGGGCGCCAAGCGAAATCTCGATCGGGCGCCGCGCCGGTGCGGCCCGAGACTGCCCGCTGCAGCGCCTTGGCGAGCTCGCGGCCCGCCGCGCTCGTCGCCGCCGGGCAACAGGTCGGCGACCGACTTCGGCACCTTGCCGTCCTCCTCGGCGAACATGCGCACGAAGGCGGCGTTGGCGCGTGACGATGCGGCCGTCGGCATCGACCGTGGCGATGCCGAACGGCGCCGACTGGAACAGGCGCGCAGATGCGCACGTCGGCTTCCGCGCGCGCTACGCCGCCGCGGCTGCCGTGTCTGGCCGCGGTCGAGCACGAGAATGGAGATGACGCCGCCGCGGCCGTGGCCGCGGCAGACGAGCTGGGCCGGGAAGGCGCGGCCCGTCCTCGCGCAGCAGATCGACGTCGAGCTTGCGCACGCGCATGCCGGCTGAGCGGATGGTGGCCCTCACGGATCAGCGGCGGCATCGTCGGCGACAGGATGTCGAGCAGCGTCGAGCGGCCGGCCGGACTCGGGCCGCAGTCCCAGCCAGTGGCTGAGCGTGGCGTTGATGATGGGCGATGCGGCCGTCGGCCATCACCGCCAGCAGGCCCTGCGGCAGGCCGTCGTAGAAGGCGAGCGTCGCCTCCAGCCCGCCCACGGTCTCGATCTCGCGCAGCGCGCTCGCGGGTGACGTCGGCCACCTGCCAGATGCGTCAGCCTGGCCTCGGCGCCGTCGCGCGGCTGCCGGATGCGGACGCACCGACACCTGCAGCCAGCGCCCGCTGCGCCCGCCATGCGCGTCGGAGCGGACGTAGAGCACCTCGTCGCGGGCTTCGGACGCGCTCGGCCGCCCGGTTGAGGCGGAAGAACGCCTGCGCCGATTCCGGCTCGCCGGCGAGCAGCTCCTCGAGCGTGGCGTGCCGGCCCGGCACGCCGGCCCGTCAGGCGCTGCAAGCGCGCGATTGCGGTAGATGACCTCGCCCTTCGCGTCGACGATCTGCAAGGCGCTGTCGAGGCCGTCGGCGACGCGTCTTGACCAGCTCGGCCTCGGCAACCCGCTCGCTCGAGCCTCAGAAAGCCCGACAGCAGCCCGAAGATGAGAAAGACGCCGGCCACCGCCAGCAGCGCCAATACGTGCAAGCACCGCAGGCTCGGCAATGCCGCTGGCCAGCAGCAGCCATCCCGGCCAAGGCCGCCGGCCGCGCCAACGCCGGCGGCGAGGATAAGCCCCGCCCAGCCCCGTTCCCGCGCCCGTTCCGGCGCCTCGGCACGTGCCCCCATGTCTGCCATGCGTGGCAAGTCTTAGCTGATTCTGCGCGAGCAGAGCCCGCAGCGCTTGCAGGCTCTGCGCAAGGGATTGCGCAGCACCTGGATAAGGTCGGCATCCGGACGCATTACTAACCAGTACCCCGATGTCGGTCGTCTTGCAGGGGAACGCCGCCGACGCCTGCAGGCGGTCAGGGTCGGCGCGCTTCAAGAAAGCATCCATTCAGGTTAAGATGCGGTGAAGGCCGGGCCGCCCAGCCGGCGACACGGCGAGCGGAGCGACGGCGGTTTGGCGTTGTGGGATAACCTCCGTGTCGGACTTCGCGTCGGCCTGCGATATGCAGGCGCAAACCCTGCAGGCCGGGCTGGGCCGTGGCGCGCTTGCGAGCAGCAAAACGGCGCAGTCTCCGCGCCAGCGATTCGATGGGATCGTGAGGCATGACGACGCTCCTCGTATGGCTTGTTCGTGCTGCTGCTGCTCGCCGCCGCGGGCGTTGTCGGGCTGTGGGGCTATCGCGCCTATCGTAACCGGCGACTAATCCAGCCTGACGTGGGGCAACTGGTTCGGTCTGCCGCCGGAGCCGCGCCTCAGCGTCACCGAGCAGGCCAGCGTCGACGGCCGGCGCAGGCTGCTGCTGATCCGCCGCGACGACGTCGAGCACCTGATCATGACCGGCGGCCCGGTCGACGTGGTGATCGAGACCAACATCGCGCGCGCACACGACCGGAAGCAGAGCCTGAGGCCGCCGTCGCCGAGCCGGAGGAGCGCGGCCCCCCGGTGTTCACCCGTCAGCCACGCAGCTTTCGGACAAGCCGTCAACGAATGAACGTGCCGCGCATCCGGCGCACCTCCGCAGATCTCCTGCTCGTTGCCCTGCTGCTGGCCGCTAGCGACGCTGGTGCGCATTTGCCCCGCGACGCGCGCAGACGCAGCCCACGGCGCCTGGCCGACCAACAGGGACAGCTGGGCCGCACGCAGACCCGAGTCGGCGGCCAGTCGGAGTCGCCTTGCCCGAGGAGATCAAAGACGCCGATCGCCAAGCTGACGGCCGCCATCGAGACTGCCGAAAAAGCCCTGCAGCACCTGAGCGACCTCGAGGATGAGCTGGGGCGCCTGAGGCATCGACGTCGAGGAGATCCTCGCCGAGTCGGTCGACACGGCGGAGAACCTGCGGCCGCAGCTCGCCGCCGTGCGATCACAGATCGAGAAGCTGGGCCCGGTGCCTGGCAAGGATGCGCCGCCGAGGTCACCGGCCATTGCCGCCGACCGCGCACGCCTCACCGCGCTTGCCTCAGAGCTCGACGGCGCCATCAAGGCCGCCGAGCTGACCTGGGTGCGCGCCCGTCAGCTCGATCGAGCGCATCACGGTGCTCAGGCACTCGATCTTCACGCGCAATCTGCTGGAGCGGCTGCCGAGCCCGCTGCTGCCCGGCGTGTGGCATGACTTCTCCAACGAGACGCCGGCAGTCGGCCAGTCGCCTGCACTATCTGTCCGACGACTGGCTGCTATTGGGCCAGTTCAGCAAGCCGCGAGTTGAGCTGGCGCTTGCCTGGCCGCGCTCGTGCTGTTCCTGGGCCTGCGCCTGCTGGTAGGCCAGGCTCACCGGCCTCACCGCCATGGTCACCCGCGAGGTCGCCGCCGACCTTCTTCGAGCGCGCCTTCGCCGTGTCCTGGACGGCGCCGCTGCGCGCCCTGCCGGTCGCAGCCGTCGGCGCTGCTGCTGTACGCCGGCCTCGATACGCTTGATCTGCTCTATCCGCCGTGGGGCCGAGTTGCTGCGGCCGTTCTCGAAGGCCGTCCTGGTGCTCGCCGCGGTCACCACGCTCGATCTACATGGTACTGGCGCCTTCCGAGCCGCAATGGCGCTTCGTCCAGCTGTCCGATCGCGCCGCGCGCCGCGTCGTCTGGCTGCTGTACGGCATCACCGGCAGTCTATGCCGTCGACGTGGCACTGACCGAGATCAGCCGGGTGTTCTTCGTGCCGCTGCCGGTCAGCGTGGTGCAGTCGTTCGTCGCCAGCATGACTGTTCGCGGTTCTTCTGATCGGCCTGCTGCTGACACCGTTTCGAGGCCGCGCCCGGCCACAAGCTCCGCGCTGGCTGAAGGCTGCCGCTGTGGCTCATCGCGTTCAGCCATCCTGGCCGCCGGCGCTGCTCGGCTACGTGGCGCTGGCGCGCTTCATCGCCCAGCAGCTGGTGCATGACCGGCATCGTCGTCGTCATCGTCTGCCTCGGCTATCTGGCGATCCGCGCCGTCACCCGCGAGCCGCAGCACACGGCCTATCCGGTCGGCGAGACTGCTCGAGGCCCGCTTCGGCCTGGACGCACCGCGCCGCCACCAGCTCGCGCGCCTCACCGAGCTCGCCCTGACGCTGGCCCTCATCATCTGCGCCATACCTGCTGCTGATGGTGCAATGGGGCTTCTCAGAGCGCTGATATCCGCGACTGGTTCAAGTCGCTGGTGTTCGGGCTGGAGATCGGCCAGTTCCGCATCTCGCTCGCGCCGCATCCTGATCGGCATCGTGCTGTTCATTGCCCTGCTGTTCGCGACGCGGCTGTTCCAGCGCTGGCTGCGCGAGCGCGCGCTGCAGCAGACGCGCATGGATCCCGGCATCGTCAACTCCATCGACACGGTGGTGGGCTATGCCGGCATCGCGCTCGCCAGCCTGCTCGCCATCTCCTACGCCGGCTTCGACATCACCAATCTGGCCATCGTCGCCGGCGCCCTGTCGATCGGCGTCGGCTTCGGCCTGCAGTCGATCGTCAACAACTTCGTGTCGGGCCTGATCCTGCTGATCGAGCGCCCCATCAAGGTCGGCGACTGGATCGTGCTCGGCGATCAGCAGGGCAACGTGCGCCGCATCAGCGTGCGCGCCACCGAAATCGAGACCTTCGACCGCGCCAGCCTCGATCGTTCCGAACTCGGAGCTGATCACCGGCCGTGTCCTCAACTGGACGCACCGCGACTCGCTGGGCCGCATCGCGATCAAAATCGGTGTCGGCTACGACTCCGATCCCCGAGCAGGTGCTCGCCATTCTGAAAAGTGCGCCGACGACCATTCGCAGGCGCTACGCACGCCGCCGCCCTTCGTCACCTTCGACAACTTCGGGGCCAGCTCACTGCGATGTTCTCTCTGCGCGTCTGCCTGGCCGACGTCAGCTCAGGCGCGGCTCTGTGCAGACCGAATTGCGTGTCGCCATCCTGAAGGCGCTGCGGGAGGCCAACATCGAGATCCCCTTCAACCAGGTCGATGTCAACCTGCGCGATGCGGACGGGATCAAGCGCTACATCGCACGCCAATTGGAGAGAAGAGGGCCGACCGAGCCGATGCTCCAACCAGCAACGGCAAGCGTGCGAGCCTGCCCGATAGCTGAGTCTGTGGTCGCGTTGCAGCTGCCTAACGGATTGGCGTCAGATCTTCCCCGGAAGACCTTCTCGCGGCGCTCGTGCCGCTCCTGCGCTTCCAGCGATAGGGTGGCTATGGGACGCGCATCGAGGCGCTTCAGCCCGATCGGCTCGCCCGTCTCCTCGCAGTAGCCGTAGCGTGCCGTCCTCGATGCGCGCCAGCGCGGCATCGATCTTGGCGATCAGCTTGCGCTGGCGGTCGCGGGCTCTGGAGTTCGAGCGCGCGATCGGTCTCCGAGGTGGCGCGATCGGCGAGGTCGGCATGCTGGGCGGAGTCCTCGTGCAGGCACCTGCAGCGTCTCGCGGTTCTGGCGGATGATCTCTTCCTTCCAGGCCACGAGCTTGTTGCGGAAATACAGCCGGTGCCGCTCGTTCATGAACGGCTTCGTTCTCGGACGGCTGGTAACCGTCGGGCAGAACGATCGCGCTCGGCCGTGCCGCCTGCATTTGGGCCGCTGTCCCGGTTGCGCCATTCTTCGTGAACGTCGTTGAGCACGGCCCGTCGGCTCGCACTGCCGTTGATCGCGGGCTTCGCAGCGGGTTTCGGAGCGGCTTTTTACGATCTTTCGCTGATCCACTTTGACCATGCGCGCTTCCCGACGGCTCCTCGGCCTTTGCAATCATTCGCGCGCCGCGAGCCGACCTGGCGCGATTTGCGTGCCCGTATTTAAGCCGCTGTTATTCCAAGTCAAGCGGTCGCAGTGCGGTGCAGAGCACTCACGGCTGCGATTGCGGCAGCCGAGTCGGGCTGACTCAGTGCTAGACATCCGCACGAAATGTCGCAGTTATATTCGCATCTGCTATTCTTCATCCGTCGTCATCTGTACAGTCATGGCCGGCCACGCGTGCGCTTGACCGTCGGCATTTGCCGTCAGACGTGCGTTATCTCCCCCGGCGCAGCCAGGTAGCGCGAAAAGTTGCCCCTCCCCGCAGCTTTTCTCCACCGCTCTGTCGGCGTCGCTGCCCCCAAAGCACTTGCCAGCCGCCGGCAGGTCTGCCGTTGCCATACCCCGTTCCTAAAGTCGCGCGTGTCTTTTCTCGGGCTGGAGGCTGACGCGCGAGCATCATGCGGTTCAAGGGCACGAAGGACTACTGTCGCCACCGACGACCTCGAAGGTCGCGGTCAATGCCGCCATCACGCTGCAGCGGCCGCTGCTGGTCAAGGGCGAGCCCGGCACCGGCAAGACGGTGCTGGCCGATCGAGGTGGCCAAGGCGCTCAGGCGCGCCGCTGATCGAGTGGCACATCAAGTCGACCACCAAGGCGCTGCAGGGCCTCTACGAATACGACGCGGTGAGCCGCCTGCGCGACAGCCAGCTCGGCGACGAGCGCGTGCAGCGACATCCGCAACTACATCGGCAAGGGCAAGCTGTGGGAGGCGTTCACGCAGCGACGAGCGCCCGGTGCTGCTGATCGACGAGATCGACAAGGCCGACATCGAGTTCCCCAACGACCTGCTGCAGGAGCTCGACCGCATGGAGTTCTACGTCTACGAGACGCGCGAGACCGATCAAGGCCACGCACCGGCCGATCGTGATCATCACCTCCAACAACGAGAAGGAGCTGCCCGACGCCTTCCTGCGCCGCTGCTTCTTCCACTACATCACGCTTCCCCGACGCCGACACCATGCGCGCGATCGTCGAGGTGCACTTCCCCAACCTGAAGGAGCGCCTGGTGCGCGAGGCGCTGCAAGGTGTTCTACGATGTGCGCGAAGTGCCGGGCATGAAGAAGAAGCCCTCGACCTCCGAGCTGCTCGACTGGCTCAAGCTGCTGCTGAACGAGGACATCGCGCCCGAGACGCTGCGCGAGAAGCGACCCGACGCAAGCTGATCCCGCCGCTGCACGGCGCGCTGCTCAAGAACGAGCAGGACGTGCATCTGTTCGAGCGCCTCGCCTTCATCGCTCGGCGCCAGGGTGCGCAGAGCCGAGGGTGTCAAGCCCATCCCTCATAGCGGGCCACTTTCGCGAGCATGCGCGCGCCGTGATTTCACGCTTTCTTCGAGTCCCAGCAACCCGACGTTGCCGCCTGTCGCCGTGATGTCGGTGGTGCGCACGCGCTCGGTGGCGAAGCGGGCGAGGTAGCTCGGCCCGCCGGCCTTGGGGCCGGTGCCGGACAGGCCCTCGCCGCCGAACGGCTGCACGCCGACCACGGCGCCGATCTGGTTGCGGTTGACGTAGAGGTTGCCGACGCGCGGCGCGCTCGGCCACGAAGTCGGCGACGCTGGCGATGCGGCTGTGCAGGCCGCAGCGTCAGGCCGTAGCCGCTGGCGTTGATGGCGTCGACCACCCGGTCGAGGTGGCCGCCCTCGATAGCGCACCACATGCAGGATGGGCCCGAACACCTCTTCCTCCAGCACGTCCGCGCGTCCGATCTCGTAACACCGCCGGCGTGACGTAGGTGCCGGCCTCGCACGCGATCCGGCAGGGGCAGGTCCGACCAGCTGGGTCGCCTGCTTGCGCATGCGCAGCTTGTGAGCCTCGAGCTTCTCCTTGGCGTCCGTCGTCGATGACGGGGCCGACGTCGGTCGCGTAGTCGAGCGGGTCGCCGATCTCGAGCGCCTCCACGGCGCCCGACCAGCATGTCGATCATCGGCTTGGCCGCACATCCTCCTGCACGAAGAACAGCGCGCGCGGCCGAGCAGCGCTGGCCCGCCGAGTCGAAGGCCGAGCGCACCACGTCGCGGATCACCTGCTCGGGCAGCGCGCTCGAGTCGGCGATCATCGCGTTCAGGCCGCCGGTCTCGGCGATGAAGCGGCACGATCGGCGCCGCGCCGCGTCGGCCAGCGCGCGCGTTGATCGCCCAGCCCGGTCTCGTTGGAGCCGGTGAAGACGACGCCGGCCACGCGCGGGTCCTGACGAGCGCCGCGCCGACCGCGCCGGCCGCCGGGCAGCAGATGCAGCACGTCTCGCCGGCACGCCCGCCTCGTGCAGCAGCTGCACGGCGAGGAACGGCGACGATCGGCGTCTGCTCGGCCGGCTTGGCGAGCACCGGGTTGCCGGCGGCCAGCGCCGCCGCCACCTGGCCGGTGAAGATCGCCAGCGGAAAGTTCCAGGGCGAGATGCAGGCGAACGGCACCGCGCCCGCGCAGCTCGAGCGTGTTGGTCTCGCCGGTCGGGCCCTTGAGCGAGACGGGGCCGGCGAACAGCCGCCGCGCCTCGCAGCGCGTAGTAGCGCAGGAAGTCGACCGCCTCGCGCACGTCGCCCAGCGCATTCGTCCACGCGTCTTGCCGGCCTCGCGCACCATCACCGCCATCAGGCGCACGCGGTTCGCGCTCGTAGAGGTCGGCGGCCTTCTCCAGGATCTCGCGCGCGCGCCGGCCCGCCGAGCCGGTCCCAGGCCTGGCGCGGCAGACCTGCGCGCGTCGCCAGCGCCGCTTCGATCGTCGCCGTATCGGCCGTGCGCACCGTGCCCACGCGCTGGCGGCGGTCGTGCGGGCTCGAGCACCAGCTCCACCGCGTCGCTGCCGGTCGAGCGGCTTGCCGTCGACCATGGGCGCGACGGCGAAGAACGCGCCTCGAGCTCGGCTGCCATCGCCTGCAGCAAGCGGACTGCGCGCACCGCCGGGCTGGTCCGAGCGCCATGCCCGCGCGCTGTTGACGGCGCTCGGGCGCATAGATGTCGGGCGGCCGCGGCAGCAGGCGCGGACGCGGCCTCGCTCCTGTCCGCCGCCACGCGCTGCGACGGGATCGCGGATGATCTCCTCGATGCGGCGCCGCCTCGTCGGCCAGGCGGTTGACGAACGAGGTGTTGGCGCCGTTCTCGAGCAGGCGCCGCACCAGGTAGGCGACGCAGGTCCTCGTGCGGCCCGACCGGCGCATAGATGCGGCAGGCGCACGCCGAGCTTGCCGGCGCCGACCACCTCCTCGTAGAGCGCCTCGCCCATGCCGTGCAGGCGCTGGAACTCGTAGGCGTCCGCCGCCGGCGCCGCCACGCAGACGGACGGCGATCGACTGCGCGTTGTGGGTGGCGAACTGCGGAAAGAACGCCGACGGGTCGGCGAGCATGCAGCCGCATGCAGGCGAGGTAGGACACGTCCGTGTGCAGCCTTGCGCGTGAACACGGGATAGTCGGCGAGCCCGCGCTCCTGCGCCCACTTGATCTCGCTGTCCCAGTAGGCGCCCTTGACCAGCCGCACGGGGATGCGCTTGCCCGCCTGCTCGGCCAGGCGCTCGCAGCCAGTCGCAGCACCGGCAGCGCGCGCTTGCCGTAGGCCTGCACGGCGAGACCCAGACCCGGCCAGCCCGTCGAGCGCGGGATCGCGGAACGCGGCGGCGAACAGGCCGAGCGTCAGGTCGAGGCGGTCCTGCTCCTCCGCGTCGATGGTGAGGCCGAGGCCGATGCGCGGCGCGCGGCGGCGGCCAGCTCGACCAGGCGCGGCAGCAGCTCGCGCGTCGAGCCGCGCCTCCTTGCCCGGATCGAAGCGCGGGTGGATGGCCGAGAGCTTCACCGACACGCTGGGCCGCGCCATCAGCGCATCCGTCGTCCGCGCGCTGCGCGGCGCCACCGCGCCTTGCCGATCGCCTCGATCGCCGCCATGTAGCGGTCGAAATAGCGCTGCGGCGTCGGCGGCCGTCTTGCGCGCGCTCGCCCAGCATGTCGTAGGAGAAGCGGTAGCCCCGCGCCTCGTAATCGGGCGGCCGCGCGCTCAGCGCCTCCTCGATGCTGCGCCCCAGCACGAAGTTGTCGCCCAGGATGCTGCATGGCCTGGCGCAGCGCCTGGCGGATCAGCGGCTCGCCGGAGCGGGCGACCAGCCGCTTCAGGATGGCGGCCGGCCCCGAGCCCTGCTCCTCGCCGAGCTTGACGACCCGGCCCGTGAGCATCAGGCCGAAGGTCGAGGCGTTGACGAACAGGCTGTCGGAGGCGCCCAGGTGCTTCTCCCAGCGCCCGCCGCCGATCTTCTCGGCGATCAGCGGCGTCGGCCGTGTCGGCGTCGGGAATGCGCAGCAGCGCCTCGGCGAGGCACATCAGGATGATGCCCTCCTCGGAGGTGAGGCCGTACTCGTGCATGAAGGCATCGACGCCGCCGTGCTCGTGGCGGCTGGCGCGCGCGGCCTCGCACCAGCCTGCGCCGCCAGCTCGGCGATGCGTTGCGCTCGTCGGCGCTGACAAGGTCGCGCGCTCGGCGAGAGCTCCGCGACCAGGCGCGCCTCGTCCGCCAGGAACGAGACGCTGCGATCTCGTCGCGCGGCAGAGGCTGGCGCGCTTCCCGGGCATGCTCGCGATCTCCGGTCAGCTCCGGCCGATTCTCAGCGGCGCAGTTTCAGCACCGCGATCCTCTAACGCACAACGCGTACCTCGACGAGGAGAGGTGCCGGTCAACTCGCGCCCGGAACCGCCGGCAGAGTAGTGCCGCGCCGTGAGCAGATGGAAGCGCCACACCAGCAGCCCGCGTAGACGGCGGTGCCGAGCGACAGGCCGATCCAGACGCCGACGGCGCCGAGACCGCATCGGAAACGCCGAGCCAGTAGCTGCTGACGAAGCCGACGGCCCAGAAGCTCAAGGCCGAGAAGACGAGCGGCACGGCGCGTGTCGTTGAGGCCGCTGAGCGCGCCGCCGGCCACGGTCTGGGCGCCGTCGGTGATGAAGAAGCTCGCGCCCAGCACCAGCAGCGTCGCGGCCAGCGCGATCGGTCTCGCCGACTGCGGCGCCTCCGCGCCGAGGAACGCGCAGCGGGATGGCGTGGCGCGTCAGCGCGACGATCAGCGTCATGAGCGCCATGAACCCGACGCCCAGGCCGAGCGCCACGAAGCCGGCGCGGCGCGTCGCCACGGCATCGCGCCGGCCCACCGCCTGGCCGACGCGCACGCTGGCGGCAAGAGCGATGCCGAACGGCACCATGTACAGAACTGCCGCCACCTGCAGCGCGATCTGGTGCGCCGCCACCGCGCTCATGGAGATGCGGCCCATCAGCAGCGCGGCGGCCGCAAACAGCCCGTACTCCAGCAGCAGCGCGCCCGAGATCGGCAAGCCGATCGCCACCAGCTTGGCGAGCAGCGGCCAGTCGGGTCGCCAGAAGCGCCCGAGCACGCGGTACTTCTTGAAGGGTGGCGCGTGTAGGCGATCCAGATGGCGGCCGCGCACATGCCCACGTCGACGAGCGCGGTGGCGAGCCCGGCGCCCATCAGATCGAGCGCCGGCAGGCCAAAGCCGCCGTAGATCAGCACATAGGCGAGCCCGGCGTTGACCGGAATGGCGACAAGCGTGATCCACAGCGCCGGCTCGGGGCGGTTGACCGCGCCCATGAAGTTGCGCAGCGCGATGAAGACCCAAGCGGGCGAGGATGACCCACGCCAGGCCGGCGAGATAGCGGCCCGCCAGCGCGGCCGCCTCGGGCGCCTGGCCGAGCGCGATCAGGATGTCCGTGCCCCAGAACTGCACCAGCGTCACCGGCACACCCAGCATGAATGCCGCCCACAGGCCGACCCGCAGAGCGCGGCGCACCATGCGCGGCTGCCGGCGCGCCGTAGGCCTGGGCGGCGAGCGGCGCCACGGCCGACACCAGGCCCATGCCAATCGGTGAAGGCGGCAAACAGCACGGTGTGCGCCAGCGCGGCCGCGGCCAGCGCCGCATCGCCCAGGCGGCCGATCAGCGCCAGATCGGTCGTCATCATGGCGATCTGGCCGAGCTGGGTCAGCGCCATCGGCGCCGCCAGCCGCACGGTCTCGGCCAGCTCGGCGCGCCAAAGAGCTTGCCCGCGTCGGCACCCCGCGCCGGCGGCGATGGTCTCGGTTGCCGTCATGGCCGCAACATAGGGGAATTGCCCGGAAAGGAAGGCAGGGATCAGACCCTTGCCATCCGTTCGGACTGAGACTGATCGTGAGCGCAGGGGTCTGGACCCCTTTCCCGAGGAAAGCAGGGTCGCCTTGCCATTCCGGCCCCGCCGTGCGACGGGAGCGCACCCGGTAGGCTGCGGGGATTCGCGCCTGTCCGGCCTCATGTCCCCGTGTGTGGCGTTCAGCAAGATTTCCGGTTACGCCAGCAACGGGCTAGAAGACCATGGCAGCTTTCCGTCTTGGTGCCTTGCGCGACCTGTTCGGCAAATCCGACGAGTCCAAACGCCGCAAGCCCGAGGAGGCGCGGCCGAAGCTCGAGGTCCTCCGCGAGGCGGCGCGCGTCGCTCGCGAGGCCCGCAAGACACCAAGACTCGGGACGAACAACCGCCGCAAGACATGAAGCAGGAGGCGAAGAGAAGTGGCGCGCGGCGCACGCAAGCCGACCGAAGCGTCCGACAGCTACACCGCCGCCGACATCGAGGTGCTGGAAGGCCTGGAGCCGGTGCGGCGCCGGCCCGGCATGTACGTCGGCGGCACCGACGAGAAGGCGCTGCACCACCTGTTCGCCGAGGTGATCGACAACGCCATGGACGAGGCGGTGGCCGGCCACGCCGACCTGGATCGAGGTGAGCCTCGCGGCCGACGGGTTCCTGTCCGTCACCGACAACGGCCGCGGCATCCCCGTCGACCCGCACCCCAAGTTCAAGACCAAGTCCGCGCTCGAAGTGATCATGACCACGCTGCACTCGGGCGGCAAGTTCGACAGCAAGGTCTACAACACGTCGGGCGGCCTGCACGGCGTCGGCGTCTCCGTCGTCAACGCGCTCTCCGAGAAGCTCGAGGTGGAGGTCGCGCGCGGCCAGCAGCTCTACGCCATGACCTTCAGCCGCGGCGCGCCGCAGGGCAAGCTGCAGAAGCTGGGCGCCACCAAGAACCGGCGCGGCACCAAGGTGCGCTTCAAGCCGGACGAGAAGATCTTCGGCAAGGGCGCCACCTTCAAGCCGGCCCGCCTCCTGCGCATGGCGCGCTCCAAGGCCTACCTGTTCGGCGGCGTCGAGATCCGCTGGTCGTGCGCGCCGGCGCTGATCACCGACGACACGCCGGCCGAGGCCACCTTCCACTTCCCCGGCGGCTTGAAGGAATATCTGGAAGCCACCATCGACGGCCAGACGCGCGTCACCAAGGACATCTTCGCCGGCCCGCATCGAGCGCGAGGGCGGGCACGGCTCGGTCGAATGGGCGGTGTGCTGGGTCGCCGACGAGGACGGCTTCCTCAACTCCTACTGCAACACCATCCCGACGCCGGAGGGCGGCACGCACGAGAACGGCTTCCGCTCGGCGCTCGGCAAGGCCCTGCGCGACTTCGGCGAGCGCGTCGGCAACCGGCGCGCCGGCCAGATCACCGCCGACGACGTGCTGGGCACGGCGGCCGCCATGCTCTCCGTGTTCATCCGCGAGCCCGAGTTCCAGGGCCAGACCAAGGACAGGCTCGCGACCCAGGAGGCCACCCGCATCGTCGAGAACGCCGTGCGCGATGCCTTCGACCACTGGCTGGCGGACTCAGCCCCAGCAGGCCACCAAGCTGCTCGACTGGGCCGTCGACCAGGCGGAGGATCGCCTCAAGCGCAAGCGCGAGAAGGAGATCGGCCGCCAGAGCGCCACGCGCAAGCTGCGGCTGCCCGGCAAGCTCGCCGACTGCAGCCTCAACTCCAAGCAGGGCACCGAGATCTTCATCGTCGAGGGCGACTCGGCCGGCGGCTCGGCCAAGCAGGCGCGCGACCGCGAGCGGCAGGCCGTGCTGCCGCTGCGCGGCAAGATCCTCAACGTCGCCAACGCCTCGTCGCAGAAGATGTCGCAGAACCAGCTGCTGTCGGACCTGGTGCAGGCGCTGGGCGTCGGCACGGGCAGCAAATACCGCGACGAGGACCTGCGCTACGAGCGCGTCATCGTCATGACGGACGCCGACGTCGACGGCGCCCACATCGCCTCGCTGCTGATCACGTTCTTCTATCAGGAGATGCCGGAGCTGATCGAGAACGGCCACCTGCACCTGGCCATGCCGCCGCTCTACCGGCTCACCCACGGCGCCAAGTCGGTCTACGCGCGCGACGACAAGCACAAGGACGAGCTGCATCAAGCGCGAGTTCCCCGCCAACGCCAAGGTCGAGATCAGCCGCTTCAAGGGACTGGGCGAGATGAACGCCTCCCAGCTCAAGGAGACGACCATGAACCCGGCCATGCGCACGCTGCTCAAGGTGGCGATCGGCGACAAGAAGGAGATCGTCACCGAGGCGGTCAACGCCCTGATGGGCTCAAGCCCGAGGCCCGCTTCCGCTTCATCCAGGAGCACGCCGCCTTCGCCAAGGACCTGGATATTTGAGCTGCATTCCCGGAAGCCGACGCTTCAGCGGAGGCTATCCGGGATCCTGATGCGCGAGTGGCTCTGCGGCGCAGCCCGAGCACTGCCTAGACCCGTCGCTGGCGATCCGCCCGCTCCAAAACGCAACCGGCGCCCCCACGCTTGGCGGAGGCGCCGGTCGCCGACAACAGGAACCTGTTGCGCGAAGCCAGGCTTACTTCATTGCCCTGGCGCGGCGGGCGCGCTTGCCGTAGCGCTTCACGGCGACGGCCGCGCTTGCAGACGCAGCCGCGGTTGAGCCAGCCGAACACGCGGTCGGGCTTGCACCAGCCGCGCTTGTAGTGGCCGGCCTCGGCGTTCGCCGGCATGGCGAACGTGACGGCGGCGAGGAGCCAGGGCGGCCAGAGTGATCTTCGTCTTCATGTGAGTCTCCTTAGCGAAGCAGAATGCGTGGACATGTGCACGTTCATGGCGTGAGAGATGATCTTGCCGGCTTCTCATTGCCGTAATCTTAAAAACTCAAGCAATATTCAATATTACTCGGGAGAGGAACAATTAAACTACATCAATGCCGATTAATGCTTGAAGATACCACGACTCGATGTTTTGACAGGCCGCCTGCGACGCGCGCACGTACAGCCGCAGCGTTCCCTGCGAGGCCCCTTCCCTTGCGGCAGCATCGCCTTAAGAATTGCCCGGGCAAGCGCCCGATTCGGGTGCTGTGCACGGAAGAGCTGGGGGAGATGCAAATGAACCAACGCGCACTCGCTGCCGAATTCATCGGCACGTTCATGCTCATGTCGTCGGTGCTCGGCGCCGCCTTCTACTCGTTCGGAGCACCTGCCGGTGCTGCCGGCATCCTCGGCGTCGCCTTCTCCATCGGCCTCACCGTGATGGCGCTGGCCTTCTCCATCGGCCACATCTCCGGCGGACATTTCAACCCGGCCGTGACGCTGGGGCTCGTCGCCGGCGGGCGCGTCAAATCCGGCGATGCGATCGGCTACATCATCGCCCAGTGCCTGGGGCGCTCGCCGCCTGCGCGCTCTTCTACGTCATCGGCCGGGCGCCGCCGACATTCGCAGCCAACGGCTACGACTCGCTGTCGATGCTGCGCTCGCCGCCTGCTCTCCGTGTTCCTCATCGAGACGGTGCTGACGGCCTTCCTCCTGATCGTCATCATGGGCGCCACCTCCAAGCGGGCGCCGCGCCGGCTTCGCGCCGATCGCCATCGGCCTGGCGCTGACCGCCATCCACATCATGGCCATCCCCGTCTCGAACGCTTCGGTCAACCCGGCGCGCAGCCTGGGCAGCGCCGTGTTCGGCGGCGGCACGGCCTTGAGCCAGCTGTGGCTGTTCTGGGTGGCGCCGATCCTCGGCGGCGTCATCGGCGGCACCATCGCGCGCTGGCTGCAGGAAGAGGGAACGTCCTGACGTTTCTGTCATCCCGGAGTTCGCGTCAGCGAATATCCGGCGACCGGCTCGGACGGGTTCGGCTCGCGGCTGACGCCTGGGGCCGGGATGACAGCTTCACCCGTCAGCCAGGCGCGCATGCGCGGTTGACGGCGGCGGGCTGCTCCATCGTGGAGAGATGCCCGCAGTCCGGGATGATCTCGAGCTTCGCGCCGGGGATGCGGCTGGCGATCTCCTGCGACAGCTCCGGCGGCGTCAGCGCGTCCTCGCGCCCGACGATGACGAGGCGTCGGGCAGCGGATGCTGGCCAGGAGCGGGCTGCTGTCGGGGCGGCTCATGAGCGCCGTCTGCTGGCGCTTGAAGGCCTCGGTGCCCGTGTCGGCGCCCATCTGCAGCACCGCCTCGACCAGCGGCCTTGTCGGTCAGGCGCGACTTGTGGATCAGCGCCGGCAGCAGCATCTCCTGCGCCTTCCTCGCTCCTCGCGCTCGGCCAAGCGCCATCAGGCCGCAGCCGCTGCTCGCGGCGCTCCGGCGCATCGGCGCGATAGCCCGTGTCGAGCAGCGCCAGCCTCGTCACGCGCTCGGGCGCCTGGCGCACGGATCTCGTAGGCGATGTAGCCGCCCATCGACAGCCCCGCGAGCGCGAACCGCGCGGGCGCCGCGGCCAGGATCGACTTGGCGATCGCCGCCATCAGTGTCATGGCGGGTGTGGTCGGCCACCGTCATGCCGGCGATATCGCCGAGCGCCGCCAGCTGCGAGGCCCACAGGGCCTTGGTGCACAGAAGGCCCGGGCACCAGCACGAGATTTGTCGCAGCGGCCATGTCAGCCTCCAATCAAGGCTCCGATCATTTCGATGCATTTGCATTTAGCCCGAGTTTCCCTACATGCTGAAGCGAAATCAGGAGGGCTCGCATGCCAGCCGAGAGCCGCTTTGCGTTCGGCGACAACTGGGCGTCCTATGCCAAGCTCGTCGGCGAGGGCAGATCGAAAGCGCGCGCCAGGGGCTCCTCGAAGCTCCTGCCCGCGGCCAGCTTCGCGGGTCGCTCCTTTCTCGACATCGGCTGCGGCTCGGGCCTGCACGCGCTCGCCGCAGCCAGGCTCGGCGTGGCGCCACGTCCTCGCAATCGACCTCGACCAGAAGAGCGTCGCCACCACCGAGGCGCTGTTGGCTCGGCACGCCGGGGGCGTGCCGTGGACGGTGCGGCGCGCCGACGTGTTCGACTCTGCAGCCGAAGCAGCACGGCTCGCTACGACATCGTCTATTCCTGGGGCGTCCTGCACCACACCGGCGACGTGACGGAGGCCCTCGGCAAGGCCGCGGCCCTGGTCGCGCCGGGCGAGCATTTGCCTTCGCGCTCTACCGGCCGACGCGGCTCGATCGCCTCTGGGTGGCGGAGAAGCGCTGGTACGCCAAGGCGGGCCCGCGCGCGACAACGCCTGGCGCGCGCGATCTATGTCGGGACTGCTGCGCGCCCGCCTCGCCCTCACGGGGCAGAGCTTCAAGGCTCATATGTCGAGGCCTACAAGGCTCGCGGCATGGACTTCGGCCCACGACGTCCACGATTGGCTCGGCGGCTACCCCTACCAGACCATAAGCGCGCCCGAGGTCGAAGCGCTGATGACGCGCCTGGGGCTGCAGAAGGTGCGAGAGTTCGCGGTCAGCAGATCGGCCACCCCGCTCGGCGTGTTCGGCTCCGGCTGCGACGAATACGTGTATCGGCGACCCGAATGAGGGCCTCCGCGCCATGCGCCTCTACTCGCAACGAGAATCGCGTGGCTCATATGCCACCGCGCAACACCCGGTTCGACTTGCTTTTCCGGGCGAACTGTGCCATTGACGCGGCTCAACTAGCGGGCGCAGGGGATCGCTTTCATAGATCCAATTTCCCCGAGCTTGAGCTTTCCCGTTAGGCCCTTTGTGGCTCACTCCCCTGCGCTCTGGTTGCCGATGTCGCGCCGTAATGCGTCGCGTGACCGTCGGCGTATGGACGACGCAGACGGAGAAACTTTCTTTTGCAAACCGCAACGTTCGCTGAGCTCGGGCTCAGCGCAAAAGTGCAGGCCGCCATCCAGGCCGCCGGCTATACCCAGCCTACCCCCATCCAAGTCCAGGCCATCCCCGTCGCCGTGACGGGCCGCGACGTGCTCGGCATCGCCCAGACCGGGCACCGGCAAGACCGCCGGCTTCGTGCTGCCGATGCTGGCCCGGCTCGGAGACCGGACGCGCGCGGGCGCGCATGCCGCGCTCGCTGATCCTGGCGCCGACGCGCGAGCTTGCCGCCCAGGTGGCGCAGAGCTTCGAGAAATACGGCGTCAACCACAAGCTCACGCTGGCGCTGCTGATCGGCGGCGTCTCGCTTCGACGACCAGCTCAAGAAGCTCGACCGCGGCGTCGACGTGCTGATCGCCACGCCGGGCCGCCTGCTCGATCACTTCGGGCGCGGCAAGATCCTGCTGACCGGGCGTCGAGATCCTGGTCATCGACGAGGCCGACCGCATGCTCGACATGGGCTTCATCCCCGACATCGAGCGCATCTGCAAGCTGCTGCCGCCGCGCCGGCAGACGCTGTTCTTCTCGGCCACCATGCCGCCGGAGATCCAGCGCCTGGTCGATACGCTTCCTCAAGGACCCGGTGCGCATCGAGGTGGCGCGGCCCGCCACCGTCGTCGGCACCATCACGCAGCTGCTTCCGCTACTGCCCCTCGACCGAGGACTGGGACAAGCGCGAGGTGCTGCGCGAGCTGATCCGCTCCGAGCACGTCAAGAACGCCATCATCTTCTGCAACCGCAAGCGCGACGTGGCGATCCTGCTGAAGTCGCTGCTGAAGCACGGCTTCAATGCCGGCGCGCTGCACGGCGACATGGACCAGATGAGCCGCACGGCGACGCTCGATGCCTTCCGCGAGGGCCGCATCACCCTGCTGGCGGCGAGCGACGTGGCGGCGCGCGGCCTCGACATCCCCGACGTCAGCCACATCTTCAACTTCGACGTGCCCTGGCAGTCGGACGACTACGTGCACCGCATCGGCCGCACGGGCCGCGCCGGCAAGGAAGGCCGCTCGCTGACGCTGGTGACGCCCGACGATGTCAAGCAGCTCAAGGACATCGAGAAGCATGCTGGGCGCGCCCGTCACCTGGATCGGCGATCCGCCCAGCGCCGAGGACCTGGCCGGCGGCGCAGGCGCGCGGTCGCGGCCGCGGCGGGCGTGGCGCACCGCCGGCGCTCCGGCGATCGCGAGGCGCGCGGCGCGGCAGGCCCGGCGGCACGCGGCGGCCGCATCGGCCGATCGCCACGGCGCAGCGCCAGGACGGCGCGGCCCGCCGAACGGCCGCGACCCAACGGGCAACGAGCAGCCGAGCCGATCAGCCGTGCGCGCAGCGCCGCCGCGCCGGATGGCGCGCGCCAGGCCCAGACGCGCAGCGAGCGCGGCCGAGCAGGCAGGTCCGATCGCAGCGCGGCACGGCCGCAGCCGCAGCCCGCGCGAGCCGCGGCGATCAGCCAGCCGCGGCCGGCAGCGAGCCGCGGGCGCAGGACCGCCACGCAGCCGCGGCAGCGGCGCGCGAGCGCGAGCGCGCCAGCCCGCCACGACGCGCGACCATGACGCGACCGGCCCCGGTCGGCCTCGGCGATCACGTGCCGGCGTTCCTGAAGAAGACCACGCGCACGGCGCGCTGACGTGGGTGCGCGGTCAGCGCCGCGAATGCCCGCGACCGTCAGCCCGACGCGCGGCTAGCGCGATCCTGGCTCACGGCGCTGCATCGCTCGGATCCAACGCTCTGCTGCTGCGTGCAGTGGCGATACATGCCCGACCATGACGACCGCATCCCCTGCGCAAATCCTGCGCGACCTGTGGTCCGCTGCCGGCGGCGATCCGGCGGCACTCGCGCGCGTCACGCTGACCGGCGCCGAGCCGGCGCTGCCGTCGTCCTTCCGCGTCGGCACGGCGGCGCAGGCCACGATCGCCGCGGCGGCGCTGGCCGCGGCCGAGATCTGGCGGCAGCGCACCGGACGCACGCCAGACCGTCTCGGTCGACATGCGCCACGCGGCGGTCGAGTTCCGCAGCGAGCGCTACATGCGCATCGCCGGCAAGCCGCCGGCCCCGCCGTGGGACAAGATCGCCGGCGTCTACCGCACCGGCGACGGCCGCTGCGTGCGCCTCCACACCAACTTTCCCGCACCACCGCGACGGCATGCTGAAGCTGCTCGGCTGCGCCTACGAGCGCGAGGCGGTGCAGGCCGCGCTCGCTCGAAGTGGGAGGGCGAGCAGTTCGAGACGGCGGCCGCCGAGGCCGGGCTGGTCGCCACCATGATGCGCTCGCCGCGCCGAATGGGCCGCGCACCCGCAAGGCCAGGCGCGTGGCGCAGCTGCCGCTGCTGGAGATCAGCAAGATCGGCGAGGCGCCGGCCCGCGCCGCTGCCGGCCGCGGCGGAGCGGCCGCTTGTCGGGCATCCGCGTGCTCGACCTGACGCGCGTCATCGCCGGGCCGGTGTGCGGCCGCACGCTGGCCGCGCACGGCGCCGACGTGCATGCGCATCACGGCGCCGCATCTGCCGGCGATGCCCGCTGCTCGACATCGACACCGGCCGCGGCAAGCTCTCCGCCTCGCTCGACCTGCGCGCCGACGAGGACGCGCGAGCGGCTGGCGGCGCTGCTGCGCGAGGCGCACGTCTTCGTGCAGGGCTATCGCCCGGGCGGGCTCGCCGCGCTCGGCTTCTCGCCCGAGGCCTGCGCCGAGATCCGGCCCGGCATCGTCGCGGTCACGCTGTCGGCCTACGGCCACGCCGGGCCCTGGGCAGCGCGGCGCGGCTTCGACTCGCTGGTGCAGAACGCGAGCGGCATCAACCACGCCGAGGCCGAGGCCGCCGGCGCCTGCCGCGGCCCAAGGAGCTGCCCTGCCCAGGCGCTCGATCACGCCTCGGGCTACCTGATGGCGTTCGGGGCGATGATGGCGCTCGCCGCGCAAGGCCCGCGAGGGCGGGTCGTGGCACGTGCGCGTGTCTCCCTGGCGCAGACCGGCCACTGGCTTGCCGGGCTCGGACGCCTCGAGAACGGCTTCGCCTGTCCCGATCCCAGCCCGCCGACATCGCCGATCTGCTCGATCCGAGATCGACACGCCGCTCGGCCGCATGACCTTCGTGCGCCACGCCGCGCAGCTCTCCGAGACGCCGGCCGTCTGGGCCCGCCCGCCTGCGCCGCTCGGCACCCACGCCCCCGTCTGGCCGATCTGAGTTCCCCTCTCCCATGCTTCTTCAGCATGGGGAGAGGTTAGGAGTGAGGGAGCAGCACTCGCCGGAGCAGGTGCTGCCGCCTCACCCCTGACCCTCTCCCCGCTGAAGCGGAGAGGGAGAAGCGCTCATCATGCGCGCGCGCCTCGGCTTCGACTTCGTCTTCGCCGCCACTCGCCGCGCCGCGCGGCAGCCGCGCGCCTCGATCATCGAGCATCTCCTCGGGCTCGTCGAACAGCCGCTCGGGCGACCTGCCAGTAGGGCAGCTGCGATCGTCTTGCCCTTGCCGTCGTAGGTGAAGGCTGCGAGCCCTCCGCCTCGAAGGCCGCCGCGGTTGCCGTCGTCCACCCGGAAGTAGAGCGTGTCGTCCGACACCAGCCCGAACATCAGGCCGTCGCAATAGACGCCAGCGCCGCCGAACATGCGCCGCACCGTGACATGCGCCGAGCCGGCGCGCAGCTGGTCCTGCAGGAATTCGCCGAAGCGTGCCGCCGGCCGCCATGTCAGCGCTCCGCCCGAGCGGCCTGCGAGACCCAGCCGCTCGAGGATGGTGCCGACCACGCGCCGCGGCGACATGGCCACCGAGACGATCACCGGGCGCTCGTCGGCACGCGGCTCCTCCAGCGTCGGCGAACTGGCTCTCGAGCAGCGCCGCCGGCATGAAATGGTGCTTGCGCGCCCGCAGGCGGCGCCCGATCAGGGCCATGTCGCCCTTCAGATAGACGAGCCGCACGCCAGCCTCGCGCCGATGATGCGCTGCCGGTACGCCCGCTTCAGCGCCGAGCACGGAGACGATGCCGGGCTCTCGGCCAGCTGCGCACCGCTCGTCGATCCACTGCGCGATGGCCGCGAGCCACGGGCCGCGGTCGCTCGTCGGTCGAGCGGCAGACCGCGGCTCATCTTGGCGATGTTGGCCGGCGGATGGAAGCTGTCGGCGTCGCGGAACGGCCAGCCCAGCGCTTTCGCCAGCGCCGCGCCCGTCGTGCTCTTGCCGCAGCCCGCGACGCCCATGAGCACGATGACGAGCGGAGAGCGATATCCGTCATGGGCTCACCCTCGTCTTGCCGACCTTTGGCTCCACGTGGCCGCCGAAGCCCTTGCGCATGGCGGAGAGCACCTTCTCGGCGAAGGTGTGGTCCTGGCGCGAGCGGAAGCGGGCGTAGAGCGCGGCGGTCAGCACCTCGGCCGGCACCGCCTCCTCGATCGCCGCCTGAACGGTCCAGCGGCCTTCGCCGGAGTCCTCGACGTGGCCCGAGTAGCCGCGCCAGCGCCGGCGTCCTCGGCCAGCGCCGCCGCGGTCAGGTCGAGCAGCCACGAGGTGATGACGCTGCCGCGCCGCCACGACCTCGGCCACGTCGGCGACGTCGATGGCGAGCCGCAGCTCCTGCGGCAACCGCTGCGAGCCGGCGTTCTTCAGGATGTCGAAGCCCTCGGCGATGGCCTGCATCATGCCGTACTCGATGCCGTTGTGGATCATCTTGACGAAGTGCCCGGCGCCGCTCGGGCCCGGCGTGCAGGTAGCCCTGCTCGGCGCGCGGATCGCGGCCCTCGCGGCCGGTCGGTGGCGGGGATGTCGCCCTTGCCCGGCGCCAGCGCGGCGAAGATGCGGATCGAGCCGGTCGACGACCGCCTTCTCGCCGCCGATCATCAGGCAGTAGCCGCGCTCGAGGCCCCACACCCCGCCGGAGGTGCCGACGTCGAGATAGTGGAGGCCCTTGGCCTCCAGCTCGCGGGCGCGGCGGATGTCGTCCTTCCAGAAGGTGTTGCCGCCATCGATGATGGTGTCGCCGGCAGCGAGCAGCCGGCCAAGCTCGCCGATGGCGGCCTCGGTCGCCGCGCCCGCCGGCAGCATGAGCCACACCACGCGCGGCGCGCCGAGGGCCTTCGACCAGATCGCGCGACGCTCGCGGCTGCCGATGCGCCCTCGGCCGCGAGCTGCCGGCCCGGCTCGGGATCGCGGTCGTGGACCACGCAGGCGTGCCCGTGCGCGCATGAGGCGGCGGGCGATGTTGGCGCCCATGCGCCCGAGGCCCATCATGCCGATCTGCATGGTTCTCTCCCGTTTGGCTCCCGACGCCACAGCATCAGCCTCGCGGCCGCGTAGGGCGCAATAGGCGTCAGCCGTATTGCACCGCTTTGCGCCGTGGCAGGATCGGCGCAATACGCTATCGCTATTGCGCCCTACGGTCGCCAGCCAGGATCTGCCATGACATCCGTCCGACCTCGCCTACACGTCCGCCGCCGACCTCGCCGCGCGCATGATCCGCGCCAAGCAAATCTCGGCCGTCGAGGTGGTGCGCGCCACGCTGGCGCGGGCGGAGAAAGTGCAGGCGGCCTGCAACTGCTTCATCACCATCTGCGCCGAGCAGCGCGCTCGCCGATGCCGCGGCCGCCGACACGGGCGATCGCCCAGGGCGCCGAGCTCGGGCCGCTGCACGGCGTGCCGTTCCACGTCAAGGACCTGGTCAACACCAAGGGCGTGCGCACGACGTTTGCCTCCTACATCTACGAGCACAACGTGCCGAAGGAGGACTCGGTCTCGGTCGCGCGGCTGAAGCAGGCGGGCGCCATCCTGACGGCCAAGACCACGACGCCCGAGTTCGGGCACATGCCCTACACCGAGGCGCCGCTGTTCGGCCGCACGCGCAACGCCTGGGCGGCGGACCGCACCAGCGGCGGCTCGTCCGGCGGCGCCGCGGTCGCTCTGGCCGCCGGCGTGTGCCCGATCGGCGTCGGCACCGATGCCGGCGGCTCGACGCGCATTCCCGCCGCCTGCAACGGCGTCGTCGGCTTCAAGCAGTCGGCCGGCGTGGTGCCGCACGACATGGCGCCCGAGGCGTTCGCCAACATCTCCAGCATCAACCCGATGGCGCGCACGGTGATGGACACGGCGCTGATGCTCGAAGGCGATGGCCGGCCAGCACCCGTCCGATCCCTATTCCTACGGCGTGCCCTCGACGGGCTTCGTCGCCGCCGCCAAGCCCGAGGGCTCGCTCGCGGGCATGCGCATCGCCTGGCGGCCGCTGCTCGCCAACACGGTGATCGACAGCGAGGTGCTGGAGGCCTGCGAGACGGCCGCCATGGCGCTGGGCCAGCTCGGCGCCTCGCGTCGAGCCGATGGACGACGACATGGAGCCGGTCGAGCCCATCTGGTTCGCCTATTCCAGCGCGATGTGGAACGCGCGCTTCCGCGACCTCTGCCGCAAATGGGGCAACAAGCTGAGCCCGACGCTGGTGCGGCAGATGGAGCTCGGCAAGGACATCACCGGCTGAGGCCGTGGGCCGGGCGCTGCTCGCCCGCACCCAGCTCTACCGCAAGGTGCAGGGCTGGTTCGACCGCTTCGACGTCGATCGCCATGCCGACGCTGGCGCGCACGGCGATCCCCATCGAGGAGCGCCTGTTCGAGCCGATCGAGATCGAGGGGCGCAAGGCCGACACCGTGCGCAAGGCCTGGTATCCCTACACGCACCCCTTCAACCTGACGGGGCACCCGGCGATCACGCTGCCCTGCGGCTTCCACAGCGACGGCCTGCCGATGGCGATCCAGCTCGTCGGCCGGCGGGGCGAGGACGCGCGGCTGTTGCGCGTCGCTGCGCTCGTTCGAGCGGACCGTGGCGGAGCGCGGCCGATATTTGTTGGACGGGTCAGACCCTGGCCCCCGGCGCGGAAGATCAAGCTGCAGCGGTCGCGCGAGGGCTGACCCCTCTGCTGTCAACATGCCGAGCGCCAGCTTGGCCTCGTCGGACATGCGGTCCTTGTCCCAGGGCGGGTCGAAGGTGAGCTTCGACGCGTGACCTGGCCGACGCCGGGCACGGACGCGACCGCGTTCTCCACCCACGTCGGCATCTCGCCGGCGACCGGGCAGCCGGGCGAGGTCAGCGTCATCTCGACGGCGATGTTGCGCGCGTCGTCGACGTCGATCTTGTAGATCAGGCCCAGCTCGTAGATGTCGGCCGGGATCTCCGGGTCGTACACGGTCTTCGAGCGCCGCGACGATGTCGGCGGTCAGCTGCTCCAGCTGCTCGGGCGGGATCGACGAGCCGGGCTGCGCGGCGTCGCGGACACGGGATCGGCTCGGCCGTCGCTCCGGCGTCTCTACCGTCTTGCTGTCCATCTATCGGCTCCACATCTGCGACGTCATCGTCGGCCGCGCAAGCGTAGCGTGACCCAACACAACTTCCACGCACAACTCGGCTAGTTGGCAGTCGATCGCCCGCGCTCGACGCCAACCTGACGTCCACATCACGCAAAGAAGTCGTGCGCCTTGATCAGCGCTTCGGCAAGGGCGTCGACCTCGTCCTTGGTGTTGTACATGGCGAACGAGGCCCGGCAGGTGGCCGTGACGCCGAGCCGGTCCATCAGCGGCTGGGCGCAGTGGTGGCCGGCGCGCACCGCCACGCCCGAGCGGTCGATGATGGTGGAGATGTCGTGCGGGTGCAGCCCGTCGATGCTGAAGGCGACGATGGCGCCCTTGTCCTTGGCGGTCCCATGGATCTTGAGCCAGTTGAGCTCGCGCAGCCGGGCGTGCGCGTAGTCCTTGCAGCTCGGCCTCGTGGGCGGCGATGCGCTCGCGCCCGATCTGCATCATGTAGTCGAGGGCGGCGCCGAGGCCGATCGCCTGCACGATCGGCGGCGTGCCGGCCTCGAACTTGTGCGGCGGCACGCCGTAGTTGATGGCGTCCTGGTGCACGCTCTCGATCATCTCGCCGCCGCCCATGTAGGGCGGCATGGCGTCGAGGTGCTTCCGCTTGGCGTAGAGCACGCCGATGCCGGTCGGCCCGTAGGTCTTGTGGCCCGGTGAAGACGTAGAAGTCGCAATCGAGGTCCTGCACGTCGACGGGCAGGTGCACCGCCGCCTGGCTGCCGTCGACCAGCACGGGATGCCGCGGGCGTGGGCGACGCTGCACGACCTCCTTGATGGGCACGACGGTGCCCAGCACGTTCGACATGTGCGTGATCGCCACCATCTTCGTGCGCTTGGTCGAGCAGCGTCTCGAACTCGTCGATGCAGGAACGTCGCCGTCGTCGGCGATCGGCGCCCACTTGAGCACGGCGCCGTTGCGCTCGCGATGGAAGTGCCAGGGCACGATGTTGGAGTGGTGCTCCATGATCGAGAGCACGATCTCGTCGCGCCTTGCCGATAGTCCATGCCGCCATAGGAGCTGGCGACGAGGTTGATGCCCTCGGTGGCGTTGCGCGTGAAGATGATCTCCTCGACGCTTGCGCGCATTGAGGAAGCGGCGCACGCGTCTCGCGCGCGTCCTCGTAGCGCGCGGTGGCGGCGTTGGAGAGAAAGTGCAGCCCGCGATGGACGTTGGCGTATTCCATCTTGTAGGCGTAGTCGATGGCGTCGAGCACCGAGCGCGGCTTCTGCGCCGAGGCGCCGTTGTCGAGATAGACCAGCGGCTTGCCGTAGACCTCGCGGAACAGGATCGGGAAGTCGGTGCGGATCGTCTCGACGTCGTAGGCGGCCTCGCCCGTGATGTCGGTCTCTTTCGATCATTGCCGTCATGTGCGTCCTTCCGCCGCTCGCGCGCAGCGACTAGGCCGCGATGCGCCCGAAAGCGCGGCCAGCCGGCGCTTGGCGAGGCCTGCACAGCGCCTCGCGCACGCGCTCGTCCTCGACCTTGTCGATGGCCTCGCCGATGAAGCTCTCGATCAGCATGCGCGCGCGCCTCCTCCAGCGGAATGCCGCGCGAGCGCATGTAGAACAGCAAGTCCTCGTCGAGCTCGGCCGCCGTCGAGCCGTGGCCGCAGACCACGTCGTCGGCGTAGATCTCGAGCTCCGGCTTGGAATCGAACTCGGCGTCCTGCGACAGCATGAGCACCTGGGCCATCTGCTTGCCGTCGCTCTTCTGCGCGTCGGGACGCACGATCACCTTGCCCTGGAACACGCCGCGCGCCCGGTCGGCGAGCACGCCCTTGAACAGCTCGCGGCTGACGCAGCCGGGCACCGCGTGGTCGACCACCAGCGTGGTGTCGATGTGCTCGGCGCCGCGCCCAGGAACAGCGCCGGAGATGTCGAGCTTGGCGCCCTCGCCCTTGAAGGTGACGAAGACGATTGCTGCGCGCAGGCCCGTCGCCGCGGTGAGCTGGAAGGCGCGGTAGGTCGCCGTCTCGCCCGAGCGTCGCCAGCCAGGTGGCCAGGTGGCTGGCGCGCCTCGCCGGCCAGCGTGACCTCGAGGTGGGCCAGATGCGCGCCATCGCCGACCGACACCTCGCTCAGCGTATTGGCCTGGCCCGGCGCCGCACCCGGCAGCGCCGACGTGGGCCTCGATGATGGTGGCACGGGCGCCGGCCGCCAGCTCTGATGATGTTGCGCGTGGTGACGAGGCGCCCTTCCCGGCCGAGCGGGCGAACACGAGGAGCAGCGGCTTGGCGAGCTGGGCGCCCTTGGCGATGCGGACGACGGCGCCGTCCGTCATGAACGCGGTGTTGAGCGCGATCACCGCCTCCTGGCTGTGGCGCACTCGTCGCAGGACCAGCGCCGTCGCCGGACTTGGCGAGCGCCGCCGCGAGCGACGCAATCTCCAGGCCCTTGGCTCCGGCAGCGGTCGGAGAGCTCCGGCGCATGCACGCCGTCGACGAACACGACGCGATAGGCATCGAGCGCGGCCAGGTCTCCAGCGCCGCCGTCGATCTCGCCGCCGATCGCCTTGGCCGCGCCGCCGACGGCCGGGGCGCAGCGCCTCCTTCAGCGCCGCTGCGCAGGTCCGTGTACTTCCATTCCTCGATGCGGCGATGCGGCAGCCCGAGCGCCGCGAAGGCGCCGATGGCGGCCTTGCGCGCCTCCGCGACCGCGCGGCCGCCCGGCAGCTTCGCCGGCCACCGCCTCGAAGTTCTGGGACAGCGCCTGCTCGGCCTTGGTCCTTGGTTGCAGCCACAGTCATGAAGCGCCTCCGAGCGCCGGTATCCCGCGTCGGCCTCGAGCGTCTCTCTCAGGCAGCCTTGGTCTTGAACTCGGCGTAGCCGGTCTTCTCCAGCTCGAGCGCCAGCTCCTTGCCGCCGGTCTTCTGGATGCGGCCGTCCGGCCATCACGTGCACCTTGTCGGGCACGATGTAGTTCAGCAGCCGCTGGTAGTGGGTGATGACGAGCATCGCCCGGTCCTTGGAGCGCGAGCTTGTTGACGCCGGCCGAGACGACGCGCACGGCGTCGATGTCGAGGCCTGAGTCGGTCTCGTCGAGCACGCACAGGGTCGGCTCCAGCACCGCCATCTGCAGGATTTCCATGCGCTTCTTCTCGCCGCCGGAGAAGCCGACGTTGAGCGGCCGCTTCAGGATCTCGTCGGCGATGCCGAGGCCCGTCGCCTCCTCGCGCACGCGCTTCAGGAACTCAGGGGTGGTGAGCTCCTTCTGCCCGCGCTTCCTGCGCACCGCATTGAGCGCCGTGCGCAGGAACGTCATGGTGGCGACGCCCGGGATCTCCATCGGATACTGGAAGGCCAGGAACACGCCCTTGGCGGCGCGCTCGTCGGGCTCCATCTCGAGCACGTTCTCGCCGTTCCAGAGGACCTCGCCGTCGGTCACCTCGTAGCCCTCGCGCCCCGCCAGCACGTAGGCGAGCGTCGACTTGCCGGAGCCGTTGGGGCCCATGATGGCGTGCACCTGGCCCTTCGGGCACCTCGAGGCTGACCCCGTTCAGGATCGGCTTGTCCTCCTCCGCCAGCTTGACGCGCAGGTTCTTGATTTCGAGCATTGCTCACGTCGTCTCCACGTCTTGCGGGGCTCGGCGCGAGCCCCGGGCATCAGCCCTTGTCGGGGCCGGATGCCCAACTCGACCTCGGTTGGATAGAGCACGCCCATCCAATCGCATTCGCCCTTGGCGGCCTTGCCGTTCTTGCTGAACTCGACGAGGAACGCCTCGCCGGTGCCGAACGTCTCCACCACCGTGCCCACGTCGCCCGCTGCGCAGGACGAAGCCGGGGCTCGTCTTCGACAGGGCATTGCGCCGCTTGCATTCCCGCTCGTCCATCTCCCGCCGCAGCCTCGCCGTCGTCATCGCCGTCATCAAGTCCGCCGCATCACGCATCTTCGCTCTCCGAGCGTCCGTTTGCCGCCTGATCGTCCGTCTGCTCCATTACCTCGCCATCTTGGGCCGGGTTGGCTCCCGGTCCCCTGGCTTAGCGTCACGTTCTTGCTACCTACTTTCCCCAGCGCCAGCCCCATTGTCCATCGGTCTTCGCGCGCGCCAGCCAGACAGAATCCGACGGTCAGACCTGCAACCATCAGCGCCCAAATCACCAATATTCCCAGAGCTAAGGGCAGTTCCCGGGTTTCGGCTCCGATGCCCAAGAGAACGAGCGATAGAGCCACGACGACCAATCGCAAAAACCCGGTCGCGACCCATCCCTTCCAATTGGCCGGGCGTGGCGCCGTAACCGTAGGTCTTCGGCTTGAACCAATAGGGCATGTCATCCCGGCGCTTGTCGCCGGGATCCAGCTCACACGAACGCCGGAGCAAGCGGATCATTGGATCCCGGGACGAGCCCCGGGATGACATCGCGAGCTCGCGCATCATCCCACCGATCCTTCGAGCGACACGCCGATCAGCTTCTGCGTCTCGGCCATGAACTCCATCGGCAGCTGCTGCAGCACGTCGCGCACGAAGCCGTTGACGATCAGCGCCACCGCCTCTTCCGCCGCTCAAGCCCCGCTGCCGGCAGTAGAACAGCTTGTCGTCGGAGATCTTCGAGGTGGTGGCCTCGTGCTCGAAGTGCGCGGAGGCGTTCTTGGCCTCGATATAAGGCACGGTGTGGGCGCCGCACTTGTCGCCGATCAGGAGAGAATCGCAGTTGGTGAAGTTGCGCGCGTTGGTGGCCTTGCGGTGCGCCGAGACCAGACCGCGATAGGTGTTCTGCGAGTGCCCGGCGGCGATGCCCTTGGAGATGATCCGGCTCGAGGTGTTCTTGCCGAGGTGGATCATCTTGGTGCCGCTGTCGACCTGCTGGTAGCCGTTGGAGACGGCGATCGAATAGAACTCGCCGCGCGAGTTGTCGCCGCGCAGGATGCAGCTCGGGTATTTCCAGGTGATGGCCGAGCCGGTCTCCGACCTGCGTCCAGGAGATCTTGGAGTTGCGGCCGCGGCAGTCGCCCCGCTTGGTGACGAAGTTGTAGATGCCGCCCTTGCCGTCCTTGTCGCCCGGATACCAGTTCTGCACGGTCGAGTACTTGATCTCGGCGTCGTCGAGCGCGATCAGCTCGACCACCGCGGCGTGCAGCTGGTGCTCGTCGCGCATCGGCGCCGTGCAGCCCTCGAGGTAGGACACGTAGGCGCCCTTGTCGGCGATGATGAGCGTGCGCTCGAACTGGCCGGTCTCCTTCTCGTTGATGCGGAAGTAGGTGGAGAGCTCCATCGGGCAGCGCACGCCCTGCGGGCACGTAGACGAACGAGCCGTCGGAGAACACCGCCGAGTTGAGCGAGGCATAGAAGTTGTCGGACTGCGGCACCACCGAGCCCAGGTACTTCGCGCACCAGCTCGGGATGGTCGCGGACGGCCTCCGAGATCGCGCAGAAGATGACGCCGGCCTTCGCCAGCTCCTCCTTGAAGGTGGTGACCACGGACACGCTGTCGAACACGGCATCGACCGCCACGCGCGAGCCCTTCTGCACGCCGGCCAGGATCTCGCGCTCTCGAGCGGGATGCCGAGCTTCTCGTAGGTGCGCAGCAGCTCGGGATCGACGTCGGCGAGGCTCTTGGGCCCTTCGGTCGATTTCGGCGCGGAGTAATAATAGAGGTTCTGGAAGTCGATCTTGGGGTAGTGCACGTTGGCCCAGGTCGGCTCGGTCATCGTCTTCCAGCGCCGGAAGGCCTCGAGCCGCCACTCCAGCATCCAGCCGGGCTCGCCCTTCTTCTCGGAGATGAAGCGGACGGTGCCCTCGTCGAGACCCTTCGGCGCCTTGACGCTCTCGATCTTGGTCTCGAAGCCGTACTTGTACTGGTCGACGTCGATCCGCTTGACCTGATCGATCGTCTGTTGAACTGCTGGCATCGGTGCTCTGACTCTGCTCTTGATTTTCGTCTCGCTCTATGCGACCGCGCGCTCGCGGCGTGCTGCTGCGATCTGGCTCCAGGCGTCGAGAAAGCGCGCGACGTCACGCTCCGTCGAGCCGTGGCCCAGGCTGATGCGGATGGCGGCGCGCGCGAGCTGCGGGCGCCAGCGCCCATCGCCGCCGAGCACGTGGCTCGCCCCGACCTTGCCCGACGAGCACGCCGCGCCGGCGCTCACCGCAATGCCCGCAAGATCGAGCGCGATGACCAGCGTCTCGGCGCTGGCGCCCGGCAGCGCCAGGCTGCGTCGTGTTGGGCAGGCGATCGCGCCTCGCGGCGATGACCACGGCGTCCGGCGTAATCGCGCGCACCTCCGCCTCCAGCCGGTCGCGCAAGCGCCGCACACCGCTCGCATGCGGGCGAGATCGTGCCGGGCCGCCTCGGCCGGCGCGCGCCGAAGCCGGCGATGGCCGCAACATTCTCGGTGCCCGCGCGGCGGCGCCGCTCCTGGCCGCCGCCGGTGATGAACGGCGGGCAGGCTGGCGCCGTCGCGGATCGACCAGCGCGCCCACGCCCTTGGGCCCGCCGAGCTTGTGCGCGGAGAGCGTCAGGAAGTCGACGCCGAGCGTCGGCGCATATCGATGGGCACGCGGCCGGCGGCCTGCACCGCATCGCTGTGCACGGCAAGCCCGTGCTCCCTGGCCATGGCTGCCACATCGGCGACGGGCTGCAGCACGCCGGTCTCGTTGTTGGCCATCTGCAGCGACACAGAGCGCAGCGGCCCGCCAGCCTGCGCCATCGCTGGCCGGCAGAGCCGTCATGGCGCGCCACGCCATCGCCGTCGACGGGCATCTCGATGAGCTGCGCGCCGGAACTCCGCGCCGGCGCCAGCACGGAGTCGTGCTCGATGCCGGCACACCAGGATCGCGTCCCAGCCGCGCGGCCAGCACGGCATTGTTGGCTTCCGTGCCGCCGCTGGTGAAGACGACCTCGGCCGGCTTGGCGCCGACCAGCGCCGCCACCTGCTCGCGCGCATCCTCGATCGATGGCGCGCGCGCGCCGACCCTCGGCATGCGGCGACGACGGATTGCCGACGACATCGAGCGCCGCGACCATCGCCGCGCGCGCCTCGCGCCGCAGCGGCGCCGTGGCGTTCCAGTCGAGATATGTGCGCGCCCGGCTCATTCCTCGCTCGATCCATGGGCGGCATGGACGCTGGCCGAAGGCGGCCGACTGGCTGCCGCACGGCCTGCTTGGCGGCCGGGATGCCGTCCAGCACCTCCTGCAGCGTCACGCTTTCGAGGAAGGCGGCGATCTGATCGCCCAGCGCATCCCACAGCCCGTGCGTGAGGCAGCGCTGGCCCGGGCATGCAGGGCTTGGCCGCCTCGCCGCCGCAGCGCGTCATGCGCGATGTCCTCCTCGACCGCCGCCATGATCGTCGGCGACGCTGATGCGCGCTCGCCGGCCGGCCCAGGCGGTAGCCGCCCGACCGTCCGCGCGCGCTCTCGACCAGCCCGGCGCGGCGCAGCTTGAGGAACAGCTGCTCCAGGTAGGCCAGCGAGATCTGCTGGCGCTCGGCAATCGCCGGCAGCGGCAGCAGCGCCGTCGGCGCCATATTTGGCGAGATCGGCCATGGCCATGACCGCGTACCTGCCGCGGGTGTTCAACTCCACGACGCTTGGCTCCAACCAGTGCATCGGCCAGCGTCCGGCCGCAACGACCGCACTTGCGCTCGACACCCCTGCCCGTGCTATGAGACACGCCTCGCGACACGGGCCCCGCGACAGTTCGGGACAGCAACGGCGCGCCCTCAGCTCTTTCGAACTGTTCTAAACTCTAACCGGATATATGGAAATTCCGAGCGCGCAAGTCAAGTATTTTTGCTGCTCGCGCGAGCCCTGCGGACCGGCCGCGTACTGCGCCCGGCACAGCCCACGACGGCCGCACCCGCAACCTCAGAGCCGAGAGCGCAACCAAGGCATGCCTGAGCTCATCATCAACGGGCCCGCCGGGCGCCTCGAGGCCCGCTATCACCACGAGGCCGGCTCCAACAGCCCCATCGCCCTCATCCTGCATCCCGCACCCGCAGTTCGGCGGCACGATGAACAACCAGGTCGTCTATCACGCTCTACTACCTGTTCGTGGAGCGCGGCTTCTCGGTGCTGCGCTTCAACTTTCGCGGCGTCGGCCGCAGCCAGGGCTACTTCGACAACGGCCCCGGCGAGCTGTCGGATGCGGCCTCCGCGCTGGACTGGCTGCAGCTGCAGAACCCGGATTCGCGCTCGTGCTGGATCGCCGGCGTCTCGTTCGGCACCTGGATCGCCATGCAGCTGCTGATGCGGCGGCCCGAGATCGACGGCTTCATCTGCGTGGCCCCGCCGGCCAACCTCTACGATTTCTCGTTCCTGGCGCCCTGCCCGTCCTCGGGCCTGATGGTCAACGGCGACAAGGACCGCGTCGTGCCGTCGGCCTCGGTGGCGGAGCTGGCGGCCAAGACCAAGGTGCAGAAGGGCGTCAAGATCGAGCACGCCGTCGTGCCCGACGCCAACCACTTCTTCCAGGACAGGATCGAGGACCTGATGAAGGCTGGTGGGCGGCCTACCTCGACAAGCGGACCGCCGAGTGACGCCGAGCGCGGCAGCGGGTGATGTTTGTTCCACAGCATCCGGAACGGAGCGCAGCTATCGGGTTAGCGGCCATCCGGCGTTCTGACGCAACCGGGTTCCCGGCGTGTGAGTCCGCGGTTGCAGGCAAGGCTGCCGGTGACGACCAGCCACGCCTTGCCAGCACGCCGCCTGTGGTGGCGCGGCACGCCTGTCGTGCCGGGGAAGGTGATGGGCAGGCCCTTGAGCGAACGCACGGCCAGATAGGCCCAGGCCTCCGCCTCCATCGCGTCGCCATCCATGCCCGCCGCCTCGGCGGAGCGCACGGCCGCCTCGACGCGCTCGGCGATCATCGCCATCAGCGTCTTGTTGCGCCGGCCGCCGCCCGAGATCACCCACAGCTGCGGCTGCTCGGGGAAGTGCTCGCGCGCGCCGGCGATGCTGGCCGCCGTGAAGGCCGTCAGCGTCGCCGCGCCGTCCTCCGGCGAGAGGCGATGCGACCAGCTCAGCGGAGAAGGCATTGCGGTCGAGCGACTTCGGCGGCGGCTCGCCGAAATAGCGAGTGCGCGAGTATTGCGTCAGCGTAGTCGTCGTCGCACGCGGCCCCCGGCGGCCAGCGCGCCATCCTCGTCGCGCGGCAAGCCGCAGCCGTGTGCGTGCCATCCAGTCGTCGATCATGCGCGTTGCCGGGCCGGTATCGAAGGCCAGCAGCTCGCCGTCGCGGCCGATCCACGTGACGTTGGCGACGCCCGCCGATGTTGAGGACGGCGATCGGGCCGCTCCGGCAGCCTGGCCGCGAGCGCGCGATGATAGACGGGCGCCAGCGGGGCTCCCTGCCCGCCGGCGGCGCAGTCGGCGGCCCGCAGGTCGTAGACGACGTCGATGCCGGTGCGCCGCGCCAGAAGCGGCGCCATCGCCGAGCTGGACCGTCAGCCGGCGCTGCTCGGGCGCATGCAGCACCGGTCGTGGCCATGAAAGCCGACCACCGTCGACGTCTGCCGGGCTGTCGATGCCGCGTGCTCGCGCCAGGAACTGCCCGACCGCGGTCGGCGTGGCGCTCGGTCAGCTCGCCGCTCGACCTCGGCGAGGCATGCCGGGCGGTCCGTCGCGGTCGCGCCAGAGCTGCGGGCCTCCGCGATGGCGCCGCGTCAGCGCTGGACGCTGAAGCTCTCGTCATAGCTGACGGTCAGAGCCGGGCCGCGCGGCAGGCTATCCTCCCCGTCCGTCTCGATCAGCGCCACGTCGATGCCGTCCATGGACGTGCCGCTCATCAGGCCGATTGCGCGCATCGTCTTGCCCATGGGCGGCTTCCTGTGCATGTTCCCGGCGCATTTCGCGACCCTATGACCGCGTGAGCACTGCGCCCTACAAACCGCGCGACAGCCGCCATGGCCAAGTACAAGTCCGACTTCCTCAACGCGCTGGACGAGCGCGGGTTCATCCACCAGTGCTCGGATTTCGCCGGGCCTCGACGCGCTGGCGGCCAAGGGCGAGGCGGTCGCGCTACGTCGGCTACGACTGCACGGCGCCGTCGCTGCACATCGGCAATTTCCTCACCATCATGATGCTCTACTGGCTGCAGCAGTCGGGCAACAAGCCGATCGCGCTGATGGGCGGCGGCACCACCGCGCGTGGGCGACCCGTCGGGCAAGGACGAGACGCGCGCATCCGCCCCGTCGGAGGAGATCGAGGCCAACAAGGAGAGCATGCAAGCGCGTCTGTCGCCAAGATCCTGAAATTCGTGCGCTCGGGCAAGACCGATGCGCATCATGCTCGACAACGCGGAGTGGCTGACCAAGCTCAACTACATCGAGATGCTGCGCGACGTCGGCCGGCACTTCTCGGTCAACCGCATGCTGACCATGGACTCGGTGCAAGCCTGCGGCTCGAGCGCGAGCAGGAGATGAGCTTCATCGAGTTCAACTACATGATCTGCCAGGCCTACGACTTCGTCGAGCTGGCCCGGCGCACCGGCTGCAACGCTGCAGATGGGCGGCTCCGACCAGTGGGGCAACATCGTCAACGGGCGTCGATCTCGGCCGGCGCATGGGCACGCACCAGCTCTACGCGCTGACCACGCCGCTGCTGACCACGGCGTCCGGCGCCAAGATGGGCAAGACCGCGCAGGGCGCCGTGTGGCTCAACGAGGAGCAGATGTCGCGCCTACGACTTCTGGCAGTACTGGCGCAACACCGAGGACGCCGACGTCGCCACGCTTCCTCAAGCTGTTCACGACGCTGCCGATGGCGCGAGATCGCCAGGCTCGCGGCGCTGCAGGGTGCCGGAGATCAACGAGGCCAAGAAGGTGCTGGCGACCGAGGCCACCGCGCTGGTGCACGGCCGCGACAAGGCCGAGGCCGCAGCCAAGACCGCGCAGCAGACCTTCGAGCAGGGCACGCTGGCCGCAGGGCCTGCCGACGGTGGAGATCGCCGCAGCCGAGCTGGCGGCGGGCATCGGCGTGCTCACCGCCTTCGTCAAGCGCCGGCCTCGTCAAGTCCAACGGCGAGGCGCGGCGCCAGATCGCCGGCGGCGGCCTGCGCGTCAATGACGTCATCATTGCGCAAGATGACTGGAGAACTTACGGCCCGCAGATGCGTGACGGCGTCATCAAGCTCGCTGGGCAGAAGCGGCACGTGCTGCTGAAACCGGTATGACGTCACCCTCGCTTCGTGTCGGAGAGCCGCCTCCGGCGTGAAGGCGGGGTCCACGCCACTATCGATGAGCGCCTGGAGGGTTGCGTGGATGCCCGCCTGCGCGGGCATGATGTCGGCAGAAGCAGCACGTACTGTTGCAAGCCCGTGTAGGCCGCCGCTGATCCCGTGCGCGCGCGTCGCGCTCGGTTAAGGATTGATAAATTAACGTCGCGGTAAGATCGCGGGCGCACCGGGGAAGTGTGCAAACCCAGCTATCCGAGAGGATCCTACATGAAGACGACCTTGAGCACTGCCGCCCTTGCCCTTGCCGCAGCTCTATTGGCCCTTCCGACCGCACCGCACAAGCCGGCACCCTGAAGCTCGACGGCCTGGACCAGGCCTCGCCGGTGCATTCGATCGCCATGACAAAGAAGAAAAAGAAGGTGACCAAGCGCAAGACCAAGAAGCACTACGCCAAGCGCCACCACGCGCAGGAAGAAGGTCGTCGTGCGCAAGAACGCAAGCCCGCCCCCAAGTCCTGACGCGGCTTCGCGGTACGGTGTCGATTTGGGCGTCGGATCCCACGATCCGACGCCCACATTCGTTTGTGCGCCTCGATCACGATTGCGTGTGCAGCGTTGAGCCGGCGCCGAGCCGTCCCACGTTTTGGGATGGCGACTATCACGCAAAAAGCTCGTGCTCCGGCGAAGGCCCGGATACGCAGGCTCGACAAGCTCCGGCGCGGCGCAGCTACACTCGACGCTCAGCTCGACCTGGCGCTCGCGCACACGTTCCCGGCGAGCGATCCAGTCTCGGTTGGTGGCACCCCACCGGCACCGAGCCGCCGTCGCGGCCAGTCGACCGGTGGCCGCCCATCATCGACGGTTGAGGAGCCATGGGGTCAGACCTCATGCTCCGTCGGTGGCCCAGGATGGGTGGCGCGCGTAGGGTCTGACCCCATAGCTCGCCCTAAATATCCAAATCCTTCGCCGAAGCGCCGCGTGCTCCTGGATGAAGCGGAAGCGCGCCTCGGGCTTGGAGCCCATCAGCGCGTTGACCGCCTCGGTGATCGGCCGCCCTTCGTCGTCGGCGATGCTCGACCTGCAGCAGCGTGCGCTTGCCGGCGTCCATGGTGGTTTCTTTGAGCTGCGGCGGCATTCATCTCGCCCAGGCCCTTGAAGCGGCTGATCTCGACCTTGGCGTTGGCCGTGAACTCGCGTCTTGCATGCAGCTCGTCGCTTGTGCTTGTCGTCGCGGGCGTAGAACGACTTGCCGCCGTGGCGTCAGCCGGTAGAGCGGCGGCACCGCCAGGATAGAGATGGCCGTTCTCGATCAGCTCCGGCATCTCGCTGGTAGAAGAAGGTGATCAGCAGCGAGGCGATGTGGGCGCCGTCGACGTCGGCGTCGGTCATGACGATGACGCGCTCGTAGCGCAGATCCTCGTCGCGATAGCTGCGCGCCGCGTGCCGCAGCCGAGCGCCTGGATCAGGTCGGACGAGCTGCTGGTTGCTGCGAGCTTTGTCGCGCCGAGGCGCTGGCGACGTTGAGGATCTTGCCGCGCAGCGGCAGCACCGCCTGGCGTCTCGCGGTCGCGCGCCTGCTTGGCCGAGCCGCCGGCCGAAGTCGCCCTCGACGATGAAGATCTCGGTGCCGCTGCTTGGAGTTGGGCTGCAGTCGGCGAGCTTGCCGGGCAGCCGCAGCTTGCGCGTGGCGGTCTGCGCGGCCGATCTCCTTCTCGCGCTTGCGGCTGCAGGCGCTCCTCGGCGCTGGTCGATGGCCCAGTCGAGCAGCTGGTCGGCCTGCTGTGGGCGATCCGCCAGCCAGTGGTCGAAGGCGTCGCGCACCGCGCTCTCGACGATGCGGGTGGCCTCCCGGGTCGCCAGCTTGTCCTTGGTCTGGCCCTGGAACTCGGGCTCGCGGATGAAGACCGAGAGCATGGCGCCGCGCGGTGCCCAGCACGTCGTCGGCGGTGACCTGACGCCGCGCGCTTGTTGCCGACGCGCTCGCCGTAAGTCGCGCAGGCCGCTTGCTGAGCGCCGAGCGCAGGCCGGCCTCGTGCGTGCCGCCCTCCGGCCGTCGGGATGGTGTTGCAGTAGGAGCTGAGGAAGCCGTCGCGCGTCGGCGATCCAGCACGACCGCCCATTCGACCGAGCCGTGCCCGCCCGTCTTGCTCGACGCGGCCGGCGAAGATGTCCTCGGTGACGCGCGGTCTGGCCCTCGATGGCTGGCTTCGCAGGTAGTCCTGCAGGCCGCCGGGGAAATGGAAGATCGGCCTCGGCCGGCGTGTCGTCGCGTGATGCAGGGCTGGGCGCAGCGACCAGCGGATCTCGACGCCGCCGAACAGGTAGGCCTTGGAGCGCGCCATGCGGAACAGCGCGCGCCGGCTTGAAGGTGGCGCCCTTGCCGAAGATCTGCGCGTCCGGCTTGAAGCGGACGCTGGTGCCGCGGCGGTTCTTGATCGCGCCGACGCTCTTGAGCTTGCCCTGCGGCGCGCCGCGGCGAACTCCATGGCGGTAGAGCTGCTGGCCGCGCGCGACCTCGACCTCCAGCTTCTCGGACAGCGCGTTGACGACGGACACGCCGACGCCGTGCAGGCCGCCGCGACGTCTTGTAGACCTTGCTGTCGAACTTGCCGCCCGAGTGCAGCGTGGTCATGATCACTTCGAGCGCGGACTTGCTCTTGAACTTGGGATGCGGATCGACGGGAATGCCGCGGCCGTTGTCGGTCACGCGTGAGGAAGCCGTCTTCCTCGAGGTCGCACCTCGATCCAGGTGGCGTGGCCCGCCACGGCCTCGTCCATGGCGTTGTCGATCACCTCGGCGAACAGGTGATGCAGGGCCTTCTCGTCCGTGCCGCCGACATACATGCCGGGCCGACGCCGGACCGGCTCGAGGCCTTCCAGCACCTCGATGTCGGCGGCCGTGTAGCTCTCGGAGCTGTCGGCTGGCTTGCGCACGGCACGAGCCACTTTCGCTTTCGCCTCCTTCATCTCCTTGCAGGGCTTCTTCTTGCACACTTTCGGCTTCGGGCGGAGCAGCGCGAGCGGCCCGCGCCGCTTCCTGCAGCGACTCCAGCTTGGTCACGGCCTCCTCGGGCTTGCGGCGCTGGAATCGTCCGATTTGCCGAAAAGGTCGCGCAAGGCACCCAAACGAAAGGCTGGCATGGGTTTCTAGCCCGTTGCTGACGTAGCCGGAAATGTTGCGGAACGCCACACACACAACGGCGGGACCCGCCCCGGTTCGCGCTGAATCCGTTGGTTAACCGAGTAGGCTCCCGTCGCACGGCGGGCCGCCGATGGCAAGGGTGCCGCCGCTACACTCGTTCCCATCTCCTCATTCTTTTCAGAATGGCGAGAGGATATCCAGGACCTGGAGCGCCGCAGGCGCGCGAGAGCATAGCTGCCGACTCCTCGCGCCTGACGCTCTCGCCGTGAATGTACGGGTGAGAGGGAGACGGCGGCAGGAGAATCGCGGCAGCGCGAAAATGCTCTAGACTTCGGCCATCGAGAATCGCTGATGCCGGTCGAGCTTACGGAGATCGGAGCATGTCGGGACAAGGGCGCCCCGTCGACGCGGCCTCTGAGCCGCCGGCGCTGCCGCCGCGGGATGAGATTGCTCGGCGCGTTTCTGGCGGACGAGACGGGAGGTCGTCTCGGGCCTCGCCGGGCACGCCACGGCCATGGACGAGGAGCGTCCGCGCATCGCCGACCTGGCGGGCAGGCTGGTGCGGGCAGCGCGCGCCAACCGCCACAAGCACGGCGGCGTCGACGCCTTCATGCACGAGTACGGGCTCACCTCGGAAGAGGGCATCATCTTGATGTGCCTTGCGGAAGCGCTGCTGCGCATTCCCGACAAGGACACGGCCGACGCGCTGATCGCCGAGAAGATCGGGGAGGGGCGCTGGGAGAGCATCTGGGCGCTTCCGACAGCCTGTTCGTCAACGCCTCCACCTTCGGGCCTGATGCTGACGGGCCGCATCGTGCAGGCTGGCCGAGGACAAGGGCGCGGGGCCGGCGATGCATGCTGAAGCGCCTGGTTGCCCGCTCCGGTGAGCCCTTTATCCGCCAGGCCGTGCGCCAGGCCATGAAGATCCTGGGCGACAACTTCGTGCTCGGGCGCACCATCAAGGAGGCGCTGAGCCGGGCGGCGCCCTACGAGGCGCGCGGCTACCGCTTCTCCTACGACATGCTGGGCGAGCGGGCGAAGACAGCCGCCGACGCGCGAGCGCTATTTCGATCGGTACAAGCGGCTATCGAGGCGATCGGTGATGCCAAGGGGCCCGGCTCCAGCGATTTCCACACGCTGATGACCCGGCCCAGCGTCTCCGTGAAGCTCTCCGCCATCCATGCGCGGTTCGAGCCGGGCAAGGAGGCGCGGCTCGACAGGTGAATTGCTGCCACGGCTCGTGGAGCTGGCCGCGGCCGCGCGGAGGCAGGGGATCGGCCTCACGGTCGACGCGCGAGGAGCAGGACCGGCTCGACCTCACTCTGGGCTTGTTCGCCGGCGCCTTCTCGATCCCGCGCTCGCCGGCTGGCCGGGCTTCGGGCTCGCCGTGCAGGCCTACGGCAAGCGCGCCGCCCGCGTGCTCAGCTGGCTGCAGCGCCTGTCGCAGCTTCAGCGCAAGCCCATCCCCGTGCGGCTCGTCAAGGGCGCCTACTGGGACAGCGAGATCAAGCGGGCGCAGGAGCGCGGGCTGCCCGACTATCCCGTGTTCACGCGCAAGGTGCACACCGACGTGTCCTATCTCGCCTGCGCGCGCGAGCTGCTGTCCGATCGCGCGCCGCGCTTCTATCCGCAGTTCGCCACGCACAACGCGCAGTCGATCGCCTCGCGGTCTACGTGGCGGCGGCCGGCGGCAGCGTCTTCGAGTTCCAGCGCCTGCACGGCATGGGCGAGGCGCTCTACGAGGAGGTGGTCGGCGGCGGCAAGCTCGACTGCGCCTGCCGCGTCTACGCGCCGGTCGGCCGCACGAGGACCTCGCTCGCCTACCTGGTGCGCCGCCTGCTCGAGAACGGCGCCAACACCTCGTTCGTCAACCGCCTGGCCGACGAGGCGGCGCCGATCGAGGAGATCATCCGCGATCCCGTCGAGACGTCGCACGCGAGAGGGAGAAGCCGGCGAGCCGCGCTTGCCGCGGCCGCCTGAGATCTATGCGCCCGAGCGCGTCAACAGTGCCGGGTTTGGCGCTGAGCGAGCCGTCCGTGCGCGGGCCGCTGCTGCACGAGATCGCGGCCGAGCTGGAGCGCTTTACGCGGTCGCCCCATCGTCGACGGCCGGACGCTGACCGAGCGCGGACGGCGTCGAGCTGGTGTTGAGCCCGCACGACCGGCAACATCGCGTCGGCACGGTGCTGCACGGCGGATGCGGCGGCGATCGAGGGGCGATCGCCGGCGCGCACGCGTCCGGGCACGCCTGGGACCGGCTCGGCGGCGCGGAGCGCGCGCAGATTCTCGACCGCGCCGCCGACCTCTACGAGCGCGACCGCGTGCGCCTCATGGCGCGTCATGGTGCGCGAGGCCGGCAAGACGGTGGAGAACGCGCTGGGCGACGTGCGCGAGGCGGTCGACTTCCTGCGCTACTACGCGGCGCAAGCGCGGCGGCTGTTCGCCGGGCCCGATCTCGCTCAGGGCCCCACCGGCGAGACCAACGCTGCTCGAGCTCAGGGCCGCGGCGTCGTTCGCCTGCATCTCGCCCGTGGAATTTTCCGCTCGCGATCTTCACGGGCCAGGTGGCGGCGGCGCTGGCGGCGGGCAATCCGGTGCTCGCCAAGCCCGCCGAGCAGACGCCTGATCACGGCCTTCCTGGCTGTCCAGCTGTTGCACGAGGCGGGTGTGCCGCCGAGCGTCCTGCAGCTGCTGCCCGGCGACCGGCGGCCGTCGGTGCGGCCCTGGTCGACGACCCGCGCGTGGCGGGTGTCGCCTTCACCGGCTCCAACGCGACTGGCGTGGGCGATCCAGCGGGCGCTGGCCGACCGGCGCGGCGCCATCGTGCCCCTTCATCGCCGAGACCGGCGGCCTCAACGCCATGATCGCCGACTCGAGCGCGCTGCCCGAGCAGGTGATCCGCGACGTGGTGCGCTCGGCCTTCGACTCGGCGGGACAGCGCTGCTCGGCGGCGCGCCTGTTCTTCGTGCAGGAGGATGTGGCCAAGCCGATGATCGACATGCTGGTGGGCGCCGTGGAGGCGCTCGACATCGGCGACCCCCTCGACTTCGCCACCGATGTCGGTCCCGTCATCGACGCGGGACGCCAAGGAGAAGCTCGAGGCGCACAAGGAGCGGATGCGCAAGCAGGCCGAGAGCTGGTGGATTTGCCCGTGCCGGAGGCTTGCCGCGCCGGCACCTACGTCGGCCCGGCGGTCTACGAAATCGAAAACGCGAGCGTTCTCCACGAGGAGGTGTTCGGCCCCATCCTGCACGTGGTGCGCTTCCAGGGCGGGCACCTCGACCGCGTGATCGATGCCATCAACGCCAGCGGCTACGGGCTCGACGCTGGGCCTGCACAGCCGCATCGCCAGCGTCGCGGACCTGGTGGCCGAGCGGGCCCGCGTCGGCAACCTCTACGTCAACCGCAACCAGATCGGCGCCGTGGTAGGCGTGCAGCCGTTCGGCGGCGAGGGCCTTCCGGCACCGGGCCCAAGGCCGGCGGACCCAACTATCCTCGCCCGCTTCGCCACCGAGCGCGTGCGCACCACGGACGTCACCGCCACCGGGGCAATGTGGGGCTGTTGGAGCTGGGCTGAGGAGGTGGCGTAGGTGTCAGACCTCCGGGTCTGATACCATTACCAGGCCATCGACGGGTCGGCGACATGGTGTGCCGGAGGGTCGACACCAACGAAGCCTGCGCAATCGGCGAAAAGGCGCGCATTGCGGGCGAGCTTCGAAACGCCATGTTTATCTGCGACTATACGAGCCGATTGGACACCACCCGCAGCTGAGCCTGTCGAAGGGCGGCCGAACGCGCCGTGGTTCGACAAGCTACCACGGTGTCGAGATGACGATCGCCCTGGCATCGCGATGAGCGACGGCAAGGACAAGGCGAGCACGGACACTCGGGCCCCTGACAGGCCTGGTGCTCTCTGCAACTGCGCCGAGCAAGGTGCCTTCCGAGGTGCGGCAGGCTCCGCTGGCGCGCTCCTCCACCGACGCCGACGTCGCCGACTTCGTGCGCCGCATGAAGGAGCTGGGCCCCCAGGTTGCCGTGGGCCGCGGGCGGCTCATCTTCGCCATGGACGCCACCATGAGCCGGCAGCCGACGTGGGACATGGCGCTGGCGCTGCAGGCCGACATGTTTCACGCCGTGAAGGCGGTGGGCGGGCTCGACGTGCAGCTCATCTATTTCCGCGGCACGGCCGAGTGCCGGGCCTCGCGATGGGTGTCGGACCCCGACGCGCTCGCGGCGCTGATGACGCAGGTGCATTGCGCCGGCGGCTACACGCAGATCGGCAAAGTGCTGAGCCACGCGCGCGCCGAGGCGGCCAAGCGTCCGGTGAGCGCGCTCGTCTACGTCGGCGACTGCATGGAGGAGGAGATCGACGACCTGTGCGGCCGGGCCGGCGAGCTCGCGCTGCTGGGCGTGCCCGTGTTCCTGTTCCAGGAGGGAGCGGACGCTCGTGCGGAACAAGCCTTCCGCGAGATCGCCCGGCTCACCAAGGGTGCCTACTGCCGCTTCGATGCGGGATCGGCGGCGCAGCTGCGCGAGCTGCTGGCGGCGGTTGCGGTCTATGCCGCGGGCGGGCGCAAGGCCTTGCAGGCGCTGACCGGGCGCGGCGCACGCCAGCTGCTGCAGCAGCTCAAATAGGGAGGCCTGGCGCATCCCATGCAATTCCTGCTGCTCGGCCTGGCCGCGCTTCGTGCTGTTCCTGCTTGCCGGCCACGCCTACACCGCGGCCAACCCGCAGGTGCTGGCGCGGCAGCTGCGCATCGGCGCCGGCATCGCCGTCCTGGTGGGCGCCGGCTTCCTCGTGCTTCCGCGGGCTGGTCGGCTACGCCATTTCGCTGGCGCACGCTGGGCTCGTGGCTGCTGTGGGGGCACGGCGGCATTCCCGGGCTTCCCGGGCCGCGCACGCAAGTCGCCCGGGCAGACCTCGCGGGTGGCGACCGAGCACCTGGAGGTCGAGCTCGACCACGATACCGGCGACATCCGCGGCCGCGTGCTGAAGGGCTTTTTCGCCGGGCGGCGGCTGGAAGATCTGTCGCCCATGGAGCTGGCGCACCTATGGCAGGATTGCCGCTTCGCCGACCCGCAATCGGCGCAAATCATCGAGACCTATCTGGACCGCCTGCACCCCAGCTGGCGTGAGGACTTGGCCCGCGCGGAGGGCAGAGCAGGGCGCCGGCCCTGGAGGCAAGATGACGCGCGAGCAGGCGTTGGAGATCCTGGGGCTCGCGCCCGGCGCCACCGAGGCCGAGATCCGCCGCGCCCACCGCGAGCTGATGATGAAGCTGCACCCCGACCACGGCGGCTCGACCTACCTCGCCGCCAAGATCAACGAGGCCAAGGACGTGCTGTTGGGGAAGTGATGAGGTTCCAGGTGTCAGGTTTCAGGGCCGAGGCATCTAAAGCCTGATCCCTGATACGCCTGCAAACCTTCACTCGGCCTTCATCACCAGGCAGTCGATCTTGAGGCTTTTGAGCTCGCCGCAGGCGCTGGCGCGCAGCTTTGGCCTCGAAGCCGGCGTAGCGGGCGCGGAAGAAGAGCTTGTCGCCCTGCTTCACCTGGGTCGTCACGGGAGCGCGATTGGCCAGCAGCCGGGTGCCAGCTCGCGCGCCGAAGCGAGCCGTTTCTCGGCCTCGGCCTGGCTCTGATAGGCCCCGATCTGGATGTGGAAGGCGCCGGCCGGCGCAGCGCAGCGGGCGCCACCATGGTCTGGAAAGGTCTCCGCTCCGGGACCGCCGGTTGAGGTGGAGCCAGGCTCGCCTGAGCGGATCGAGGCAGGGTTGCGACCGCCGGCTGCGCCGCGCGCCAGGTTTGCGGCCTGCTGCTCCAGCGTCGATGGGCGGAGCGCCGGGCGCAGAGGCGGCACCAGTCGACAGCGCCGGCCTCTCCGTGGGCGGCTGGTGCGGCAACATGCATGGGCAGGCCTCCCGCGGAGGTTGGGGCCCACGCCGGCATGCGCGAAGGGTCGTCGGCGGGCGGATTGACGGGCTTCAGGGCTTGATCCGCCCGCGCCAGCACGTCCTCGAAGCCGGGTGCCGTCGACCCGCGCAGCGGCAGTGGTTCAGAGGCCGGATTGGCGGCGCGCGGCGTGACCAGGACGGAGCGCACGCGCGCCATCTCGATGGCCGGCGAGCGCTGCGGCTCGGGTGCTGGCTGGACGGCGGCCGGGTCCACGGTGTGGGGGCGGCCGCTGCGGTGACGATCTGCGGGGTGGCGGCGGGCGCGCGACGCGACGCGGCGTCGGCACGGCCCCAATCTTGCGGTCCGGCGCAGGCTTGCCCTGCGCCACCAGGAGCGGACCGGCCTGACGCGTCTTCTCGCTGGAGGCCTTCACCAGGCCCATGTTCAGGAAGGTGCGCATCGCGGCGTTGCGCGACGCGGCGCTGGCGCCGCCGAAGATGGCGCCCACGACGTGCTTGCGGCCGCGGCGGACGGAGGCGACGAGGTTGAACCCGGACGCACGCGTATAGCCGGTCTTGATCCCGTCCGTACCCTCGTAGCTGGACAGCAGGGTGTTGTGATTGTGGAGCGTTTCGTCGTTGTAGGTGAAGGTGCGCGTGGCGAAGAGCGGGTAGTGCTTGGGGAAATCGTCCTGCAGATCGCAGCGCCAGCGTCACCATGTCGCGCGCGGTCGTCACCTGCTCGTCATCGGGCAGGCCCGAGGCATTGCTGAAGAGCGTCGCCGGCATGCCGAGCTGGCGCGCCTTCTGCGTCATGAGCTTGGCGAATTTCTCCTCGCTGCCGGCGATGTGCTCGGCAATCGCCACGGCCACGTCGTTGGCGCTCTTGGTGATGAGCGCCTTGATGGCGTCGATCAGCGCGATCTCCTCCTCCGCGAGATCGAGCTTGGTGGGGGCGGCGGCTGCTGCGTTGGCGGAGATCTTGATCTTGGTCTGGTAGCTGAGCCGGCCCTGCTCGATGAGCTCGAACGCCAGGTAAAGCGTCATCATCTTGGCGAGCGAGGCTGGATGGCGCGGCTCGTCGGCCGCGCTCTGGTGCAGGACGCGCCCGGTATTGGCGTCGATCACCAGCACCGCGCTCTTGCCCGCGGCATGTGCCGGGGACGCCGCCACGTGCACGGCTATGGCCAGCGCGCGCCGCCAGCGCCATGACGCCTAGGCGTCGCCATGACCAGCCGTGTCGGTCCTGAAAGGCCATTTCCTCTGCGTCCAACGCCCGCTTCGCCTCTGCGCCCGGCGAATCTGGACCCCGCTCATGGGCACCATCGCTTTGGGGCCCCTTTGAGGCAAGTAGGGACCGTGCCGTCCCCCACCATTGACTGGAGGCTACGCATGGCCAATGACGGCGCGGTTAACCGAAGTGGTTACCGCGGTGGTTACCAATTGGGCGAACTGCCTCACCAAAGTGTCGCATATTGCGGCGCAGCATAAAATGTTGACAGTTTTTGTGCGGTGCATATATTGGAGCTGCAGTCGCGCAGTCGCGCGCACAGTGACGCATCGAATGCCCCACCCCAGGCAATGAAACCCGCAAGAACAGGACCGCAACAATGATGAAGAACATCAACTTCGACGACTTCCAGAAGTTCGGCCAGCACAACATGGATGCCGCCATGAAGGTGTTCGGCGAGTGGAACAAGGGCTGGCAGGCGATCGCCGCCGAGATGACCGACTACACCAAGCGCTCGTTCGAAGAGAGCACGGCAACCTTCGAGAAGCTTCTGACGGCCAAGTCGGTCGAGCAGGCCATCGAGATCCAGAGCTGGCTTCGCCAAGCGCGCCTACGACGGCTACATGCATCAGCTGTCGAAGATCGGCGGCATGTATGCCGAGCTCGCCAAGGAGGCCTACAAGCCCGTCGAGAAGGCGATGCAGAGCGCCCGCTGAGCGCGGAACGGCGGCAGGAAGGCTGCGGAGCGCGGCCGCGGCTCCACGGCCGCGCTGGAATGGAAGGCTCGTGCGCGGCTCGACGCGCCCGGGCCTTTTTCGTCGCAATTGCCGCTTTGATACGCCTGCTCGCGCGCGAGCGAACCTGCGGTACGCTTGTAGCGTTTGCGATCATGCACCTAGCTGTCGCTAGAATAGGAGCTGATTTGCGGTTGCGGGTCGCCGGGAGACGCCCTGGCGCAAATCTTGCGGAAGCCACCGAGGATCACAGGGATAGAAGCGGATGGCCGGCAAGAACGGCTCGCGGGGCGACGAAGAGGGCAAGACGGGTCTCATCACCAAGACGCGGCCCAAGACCAAGAAGCCCAGCCTATACAAGGTTTTGCTGTTGAACGACGACTACACGCCCATGGAGTTCGTCGTGCACGTGCTGGAACGTTTCTTCAACAAGGGCCGCGAGGAGGCGACCCGCATCATGCTGCATGTGCACCAGAAGGGAGTCGGCATCTGCGGCGTCTATACCTACGAGGTGGCCGAGACCAAGGTCGCGCAGGTGATGGACTTTTCGCGCCAGCACCAGCATCCTCTGCAATGCACCATGGAAAAGGAGTGAAGAGACGCCCGTGCCCGCATTCTCACAAAGCCTCGAAACCGCCCTGCACCGCGCGCTCGAATACGCCAACGAGCGTCATCACGAGTACGCAACGCTGGAGCACCTGCTCCTGTCGCTGCTGGACGATCGCGATGCCGCGGCGGTGATGAAGGCCTGCTCGGTCGACCTCGACGAGCTGAGGGCGCGCATCACCGAGTATCTCGACAACGAGCTGGCCTCCCTGTTCGTCAAGGGCTCGACCGAGGCGCAGCCCACCACCGGCTTCCAGCGCGTGATCCATCGCGCCGTCGTGCACGTGCAGTCCTCGGGTCGCGAGGAGGTGACCGGTGCCAACGTGCTGGTGGCCATCTTCGCCGAGCGCGAGAGCCATGCCGCCTTCTTCCTGCAGGAGCAGGAGATGACGCGCTTCGACGCCGTGCAGTACATCAGCCACGGCATCGCCAAGCGGCCCGGCATGTCCGAGCCGCGGCATGTGCGCGGCGCCGACGAGGACACGCGGCTACCGGAGAAGGGCGACGAGAAGAAGCAGCCGCAGGATGCGCTCAACACCTACTGCGTCAATCTCAACAAGAAGGCCAAGAGCGGCCGCATCGATCCGCTGATCGGGCGCGAGCCCGAGGTGATGCGCACCATCCAGGTGCTGTGCCGCAGCCAGAAGAACAATCCGCTGTTCGTCGGCGATCCGGGCGTCGGCAAGACCGCGATCGCGGAAGGGCTTGGCGCGCAAGATCATGCAGGGCGACGTGCCCGAGGTGTTGAAGGACTCCACCATCTTCGCCCTCGACATGGGCACGCTGCTCGCCGGCACGCGCTATCGCGGCGACTTCGAGGAGCGCCTCAAAGCGGTGATGAAGGAGATCGAGAACTATCCGGGCGCCATCCTCTTCATCGACGAGATCCACACCGTGATCGGCGCCGGCGCCACCTCGGGCGGGGCCATGGACGCCTCCAACCTGCTCAAGCCCGCGCTGCAGTCGGGCACGGTGCGCTGCATCGGCTCGACCACCTACAAGGAGTACCGCCAGCACTTCGAGAAGGATCGCGCGCTGGTGCGCCGCTTCCAGAAGATCGACATCAAGGAGCCCACCGTCGAGGACTCCATCGAGATCCTCAAGGGCCTCAAGCCCTACTTCGAGGAGTACCACAAGCTCAAGTACACCAACGAGGCGGTGAAGGCGGCGGTCGAGCTTTCCGCCAAGTACATCCACGACCGCAAGCTGCCCGACAAGGCCATCGACGTGATCGACGAGACCGGCGCCTCGCAGATGCTGGTGCCGGAGGCCAAGCGCAAGAAGAAGATCGGCGTCAAGGAGGTGGAGGCGACCGTCGCCACCATGGCGCGCATTCCGCCCAAGACCATCACCAAGTCGGACGCCGAGGTGCTGGCCGCCATCGACAAGGACCTGAAGCGCCTGGTGTTCGGCCAGGACAAGGCGATCGAGGCGCTGGCGAGCTCGATCAAGCTCTCGCGCGCGGGCCTGCGCGAGCCGGAGAAGCCGATCGGCTGCTATCTGTTCTCAGGCCCGACGGGCGTCGGCAAGACCGAGGTCGCCAAGCAGCTCGCCGCCCTGATGGGCGTCGAGCTGCTGCGCTTCGACATGTCGGAGTACATGGAGAAGCACACGGTCTCGCGGCTGATCGGCGCGCCTCCCGGCTACGTCGGCTTCGACCAGGGCGGCCTGCCTCACCGACGGCATCGACCAGCACCCGCATTCGCGTGCTGCTGCTCGACGAGATCGAGAAGGCGCATCCGGACCTGTTCAACATCCTCCTGCAGGTGATGGACCACGGCAAGCTCACCGACCACAACGGCAAGTCGGTCGACTTCCGCAACGTGATGCTGATCATGACCACGAACGCGGGCGCGTCCGACCTCGCCAGGGCGCCGATGGGCTTCGGCGCGCGCAAGCGCGAGGGCGACGACACGGAAGCCATCAACCGCATGTTCACGCCCGAGTTCCGCAACCGGCTCGATGCCGATCATCACCTTCTGCCGGCCTGCCGCCCGAGATCATCATGAAGGTGGTGGAGAAGTTCGTGTTCCAGCTCGAGGCGCAGCTGGCCGACCGCGGCGTCACCATCGAGCTTTCGGAGGAGGCGGCGAAGTGGCTGGCCGAGACCGGCTACGACGAGAAGTTCGGCGCCCGGCCGCTGGCGCGCGTGATCCAGGAGCACATCAAGAAGCCGCTGGCCGACGAGCTGCTGTTCGGCAAGCTCCTGCACGGCGGCACGGTGCGCGTGCTGGTCGCGGGCGAGGGTGCCGAGCGCAAGCTCGCCTTCGAGTACATTCCCGCCGAGCCCAAGCCCAAGAAGGCCAAGGGCGAGAGCGAGGACGGATGACAGCGACGACGAGGAGGAGGACGAGGAGGCGCCGGCGCTGGTCGAGGCGTCGCCCGCGCAAGGCTCTGCCCGGCCCCGCGACAAGAAGGACCGGCCGAAATCGAGCGGCACCGTCCCCAGCGTCCCGCGGCGCAAGGACGATTAGCGGCGATCTGCCGTAGGTTGTGTCAAGCGAAGCGACGACAACTCGGCTGAGATCGTGACGTGCGTCGGGTCATCGCTTCGCTCGACCCGACTCTACGCATGCGCGCCTTGATGATCGCCGAAACGAGGCGCGAACTCCTCTTCCAGCGCGTCATATTCCTTCAAGTAGGCTGGGTCCTCGCGCCAGCGCGCAACGGCATCCTCGACGGGGATGAGCTTGCGCAGCTTCTTCACTTCCTTGCTCATGTGACCTCCTCGGCCCGTTCGAGGACTGAGCGGATCTCCCGCCGCGGGTCTTTTGCGTCTTCTTTGTGAACACTCGCACGATCATGATCCGCTTATACCGCAGCCCGCCACACGCGAAAGCGGCCGTTCTCGGCTGCGGTCGTGACGGTGGCGAAGTGCTGGGACAGCAGCCGGTCGAGCGGCACGCGGCGTTGCACGACGATTTGCAGGATGCCGCCGGGCTGCAAGTGCGCGGCGCGTCGGCGATGAGCTGCTCGCAGCTGCGCGTGGTCCTCGGTGAGCCCCTTGTGCAGCGGCGGGATTGGACAGGATGGCGTCGTAGCGCGCGCTGCCGACGACGGCGAGCGCCGCACCGAGATGCAGGCGCGCGCCGGGCACGTTCTCGCGCGCGGCTTCGAGCGCCACGCTGTCGTTGTCCAGCAATTCCAGCACGATGCCGGGTGCAAGTGCGGCCGCGCCAGCTGCCGATGGCGCCCGATCCGCATGCGTAGTCGAGCACGCGGGCGCCGGCACGCAGCGGCGGCAGGGCCTCGATCAGCAGCGCGGTGCCCTCGTCGATGCGGTTTGCCGCAAAGATGCCGGGGTAGGAGACCCAGTCGCGCCTGCTGTCGGCGATCTCCAGCGACGTCGTCGAGCGCCATGCCGGCAGCGGGGCGCGCAGCCGTGAAGGGTCTGCCGGCCGGCGTGCTGCCAGGCACGCGGCCGTGGCCGCGCGTTGCCAGCGTCTCGATCCCGCCGCACAGGCTGCTCGATCATGCCGGCGGCCGAGCGAATGCCTTCCTCGTTGCCGCCGTAGACGATCAGCCGGCCGCCGGGCGCCAGCACGCTGAGGCACGCGTGCACCGCCATCTCCTGCTCGTCCTTGGCCTTGGGCAGGCGCAAGCAGTGCCACATCGAAGGGCTGCCGCCGGCGGCCAGGGCGCGGCTTTGCCGCTGCCAACGACGCGCCGGTTCCAGAGGCCGAAGGCAAGTCCGCGCGCAGCGAGCAGTGAAGGCAGCGCCCCGCCCTGGTTGGCGAGCAGGATGCGGCCGCCGAAGTCGATCGCATCAGGCTGCGCCGGATCAGGTCGTCGGCTGCTCGCTCGGGATCGTCGGCCCAGCGGGTCATCGGATGAGGAGCGGCGTCTTGCCGACGAAGCGGCGCTCGAAGGCCTCGCGCACCAGGAAGTGCGGCCACGTCGGCGCGGCTGACGGAGCCAGCACGCCACTCCGTCGGGATCGAGCCAGCGCGCGCGCTTGGCCGGTGGCGGGGCCGCTCGGTCAGCAACCCGGGACGCACGATCGTCCACTCGAGCCCGCTCGCTCGGATCATCTGCTCCTGCACGTCCTTGTCGTCGTAGATGCGCTTGAGACAGGAGCGGAAGATCAGCGCATCGTAGAGAAAGCCGCCGCGCCCGCGGCTGTCGCCGGCACCCAGCCCGGTGACCGCGACCGAGACGGCGGACGCCGGTTGCGCGCATCGCATCGATGAGGATGCGGGTCGCTCCTCGAGAAGATCGTGGTGCCGGCGAAGATCGACCTGCGGCGCAGCTTGCCGGCGCCCAGCGACTGGATGACCGCATCCGCGCCCTGGATCGCGCTGTGTCACGGCAGTCGCATCGAGGGCGCGTCGCCGGCAACCTTCTCCAGGCCCGGCTGATGGAGGTCGATGGCGGTGCAGCGCCGCGCGCAAGAGCGCGCACGCGATGGCCGGCCGCGAGCGCGCGGCGCACCGTCTCGAGACCGATGCCGCGGCTTGCGCCGATGACCAGCAGCGTGGCCATGACTGCCTACGCCGGGAGCGCCCTCTCGATCTTCTCGGCGCTGGCGGCCAACACCTCGGACTTCTCCACCCTGCTCGCGGGCGGCCCCAGCGACACGCCCTCAGAACGCGGCAGGACGTGGAAGTGCAGATGGAACACCACCTCGCCCGCCGGCCTGCTCGTTGAACTGCTGGATGGTGATGCCGGCCGCCCCGAACGCCTTCATGGCGCGCCGCCGACACCTTCTGCACGGTGCGCATGCAGGCGCGCGAGCTGAGGTCTGGCTGGCATCGAGCACGTTGCGCGCGGGCGTCTTGGGCATCACCAGCATGTGCCCCTGGCAGCGCGGCATGATGTCCATGAACGCCAGCGTGTCGGCATCCTCGTAGACCTTCTGCGCCGGCAGCTCGCCGCGCACGGATCTTGGCAAAGATGTTATTGCCGTCGTGGCCATCGCGCCTCCTCCTTCAGTCCCCAGCGCAGTGTGTTAATTGCCTCGTAACCGCATCGTCAAGTCGCCGACGATGTTAATCGGTCATCAAGCCGCGCGTGCGAAGCTGCACAAAGCTACTGTGAAGGGAGGTTCTGTCGTGTCGTCGGCTTTGCACGCGCAAGCCGCCTTTGCACCGAGGCGGAGAGCATCGAGGTCTACTTGCCGCGCGCCGTCACCGAGCGCCGCGACCGGCTGATCGCCTCGGCGTTGCTGCTGGCACTGCTTGCCGGCTGGGCGTTGAATTTCATCAGCATCGGGCAGCTGTCGCTGAGTCTGGGCGGCTTCATCGCGCACGCAACCGCGCGTCAGGCCTGATCCGGCGCCACCCTGCGGAACGGCGCGTATTCGGCGAGCTTCTCGCCGGCCGCGTCCACGTGAGCGCGCTCGCGCTCGAGATAGTCGGCGATCGCCCGGCGCAGGCCGGATCGGCGATGTAATGCGCCGAATAGGTCTTGGTCGGCAGGTAGCCGCGCGCCAGCTTGTGCTCGCCCTGGCGCCGGCCTCGACGCGCGCGATCCCGTGCGGCGATCGCGAACTCGATGGCCTGATAATAGCAACACGCTCGAAATGCAGGCAGGGATGGTGCTCGACGGCGCCCCAGTAGCGGCCGTAGAGGCAATCGCCGCCGATCATGTGCAGCGCGCCGGCGATGGCCGCCTGCCGCGCATGGCCATGACCAGCAGGCAGCTTTCGCCGGCATCGCCGCGCCGATCAGCGAGAACGACCTTGCGGTTGAGATAGGGCCGTCCCCACTTGCGTGAGCCGGTGTCCATGTAGAAGGCGAAGAACGCGTCCCAGTGCGCCTCGGTGATCTCGCGGCCGGTGACCCATTCGATGGTGAGACCGGTTGCCACGCGCCTCGGCGCGCTCCTTGCGCACTGCCTTTGCGCTTGCGCGACGCCAGCGAGGCCAGGAAGTCGTCGAAGGAGCGCGTAGCCGGCATTGCGCCAGTGGAACTGCTGGTCGGTGCGCTTGAGGAAGCCGCAGGCCCCGAGCCGCTCCCATTCGCCTTCGCTGGCAAACGTGATGTGGCAGCCCGGACAGGCCCGTTGCGCTCCACCACGCGTGGACCGCGTGTCGGCCAGCGAGCTGCCTCGCTGGCTCGGCCACGCGGGACCCGGCCGCACCAGCAGTGCGGCGGCCCTGGCACCGGCGTGAACGGCACCGCGATCTGCAGCTTGGGATAGTAGCGCCCGCCGGCCTGGCTCGTAGGCATCCGGCCCAGGAGCGATCGAACACGTACTCGCCCCGGCTGTGCGACTTCAGGTAGGCACGGCGCACAGGCCACGATTGCTTGTTGCCGTCCTTGAGCACGAGGTGGCCGCGGCGTCCACCCGGAACGGCCGCCGACCGCGCCTGCATCCTCCAGCGCCTGAGAAGAGCCATGCGCGAGGAACGGGATTGAAAACGGCCGGGTCGGGGTTGGCGCACGCATCCCACGCGGCGGCCTGGATGTCGCCGACCCGAGGCAATAGCCTCGACACAATGCTGAGGTTTGCTGCCTGGCTTCGGTGGGTTTGGTTTGCCCGGACAAGCGCTGCCGGCAAAGGCTAAAGGTCATGGCCGCGGCGGCAACAGCGCCTCCGTCGCGGCTGCTTGCTGATCGAATGGGAGGAAGCGGGATGCGCCGCTGGATCATCGCCTCGGTCGTCGGATTGGCCATTGCCGCCAGTGTGCCGGCAACGGCACAGTCGCCAAGGAAGAGACGGCGGCGTAAAGGTTCGCCGCCCCCGATGATGTTCCGGTATCGGCGGCGAAGCTGGGAGCAGGTCAGCTCCTGCAGTACATGACCAGCTGCGCTCCCAGGCCACCAGCCGCAATGCGCGTTGATTGCAGCCGATGATCCATAGGCCAAGCGCGTGCAACGCGTCGCCCAGACCCGCTGCCACACGCGGGTGGAATCCGCGCGCCAAGGACCGGAAGTGGACATCACGGTCATCAAGACCCCCGCCATCAACGCGCTGTGCATGCCGGGCGGCAAGACGCCGTGTTCACGGGCATCCTGATGCCCTGCTCACGGACGACGAGCTGGCGGTGGTGCTCGGCCACGAGATGGCGCACGCCCCAGCGCGAGCACGCCCGCGCGCGCACGGCCAAGATTACACTGACCAATGTTTCGGCACGCTCGGGCCATCGGCCTGGTCATCGGCGGCGGCAATGTCGAGTTTGCCCGGCTGTGGCGGTGGGCTGCTGGCCCTGAGGTGTTCAACCGCGACGACGAGCGCGATGCCGATCTCGTCGGGTCTGGAGTTTCATGCCGTCGCGCCGGCTACGACCCGCAGGGCTTCATCACGCTGTGGCAGAAGATGACGCAGGCGGCGAAAGGTACCGTCGACCTGGCTGTCGACGCAATTCCCTCCGGCGCGAGGACTGCGAGTTGCTGCGCACCTGGGCAATAATACGTAACTGAACGAAGCGCGTTT
>ERZ1370068.7818-contig-6711_pt1 | contig 55704 bp, 90 predicted proteins | sample MGYA00561227_ERZ1370068 | MGnify/ENA primary metagenome ERZ1370068 (study PRJEB38410, sample SAMEA6850437) | metagenome | study: Metagenomic assessment of the ecological functions of the soil: analysis of the soil microbiota associated with the... | reverse complement strand
TGTACTTCGTTCAGTTACGTATTGCTCCAGCTCGCCCCATTCCATTCCGTGTCCTGTCGGTACGGAGATGAACAGAACAGTGCTTCCGCCAAAGACGCGACTGACAGCGCAGCCAATGGGTGCAATTACGCCATTGACAGAGCCACGTTTCGGCTGGCCAGGACCCGCGGGCATAGCGGCCAGTCCAGTTCACGCCGTCTGCGTACAGCCACGCCGCGGTCGCCGTCCGCCGCAACCGCCCGCAAGCACGAACTTCCCCGCGAGCGGTCAGAGACCGATCAGCTTCGTTGTTGCGTAGACCGATGGCGTTTGATTCGCTTGGAGGCTACCTGCGTCAGGTCGTGCCGCTGTCTCCCACGATGTCGTTCGTAGTCGCCGTCTCCGCCGGTTGTGGCCCACCGTGGAGGACCATGAAACCGTGGCGCACGCCGGTCCGTAGAGCCATCGCTCACACTCGCCGCGTGGAAGCCCGGGGCTGGCCGGCAGAGGAAGACCTGTGTCCAGTCAGCTTCCGTCGTACTGCCACATGTCGCCCACGACGGACCAGAACCGAACCCTTGCTGCCCGCCGTACAGACACGACGAGGTGGCGATCGAGTCGTAGGCCATGCGCATCGCATGGCGACCACCCGGCTTGTGCGCTGTGAGAACCTGAATCCAGTTGGTGCCGTTCCACTCCCACGTGTCGTCGTAGAGAGCTGGTTCGATCCGTGCTGGGCGTACCTCCGAACAGCACCAATCGTCCCCGCGACTCGTCGTAGACCGCCGCCAGCGTCGTAGCGAGGCGGGCGGTGATGTCGGTGGGGAGAGCTGGAGTCCATTGCCCAGCAACGACGGTCGATGCCCAGAGTAGATACGGAACACCCAGGCTGACCGCGGCCTTCGCCTGACAGACGCCGTTTCAGCGCGGGCCACCCCGGCTCGGTCAGGTGCCTGCCGGTGTTATTGGCACGTCCTACATACACCAGGGGCCAGATTGCCTGGACGGGAGGTTGGCGGCCCATCGGAGACCCACAAGGAGGCGCGGTGGAGAATATCTCATGCGCGATCGGTCATCGAGGCGAGGCATCAAGGCTCCGTTCGTGCGTTTGCCACTCGACCAATTCGGAGCCATTCTCATGCCGATGCACTGGCGATTTCCGGTGACATTCCTTCGCCATTACACACTGCGGCGCTCTTGCCGACGGCGTCATTCGCGAGGCCGTCGAACGGCCTGAGGCTTCAGTGATTCTGCTGGGAGTTCTCATCGCCGCAACGGTGTGGGAGTGGGTGCTTCCCCCACCCTGGACTCGAGACCCGGGGACCAGCGGATTATGAGTCCGCTGCTCTAACCGACTGAGCTATGGGGGCGGCGGCATTCTAGTCCTGGAAGAAGAGGGGGAGCCGATCGGCTCCCCTCGTTGTCAGCGTAGACTTGGTCTCAGCGAATTCAGAATTACTTGATCTCCTCCGCGCGCTCGTGGGGCGATTCACCTCTTCCACGCGGTACGACCCGCCGCGCGTGGTCGTCTCGCTGCCGGCGCGGTTCGCGTAACGGTCTTCGTCGTGGTCGTGGTGTTCGGCCCCGGATGCCATTCCCGGATGCCGGGTGACCATCGTCGTGCCGCCGTCGGGACTTGGCGCGGGTCAGCTTCACGCGTAACGGTACTACCGTTTTTGACGGTCTTCGAGTGACGCGTCGCCTTTTGACCGTTGGCAAGCGTCGTCTCGCCGTCGCGCGTCACGGTGTCGCCTTCCTGGGTCCAGGTATCCGCGGACGCGCTGCCTTTCCCGTCGGGACGCGCCTGTCGTCGCCGTGCGCGTCGTGGTGCTTCTCGCTTCGCGGTCGATCGTCACGGTGCTTGTTCTGACGCATCGCCGATGACTCGTTGCGATCTCAGCTGCACGCCGGCGCTCGCAACCGAGGAAACGAGGGCGAGCGCCAACGGAAGCGCCAGGACGCAAGACGTCTTCTCGTGAGCCGGGCGATCATCTTGGGGTCCCTCCCTGGTCTTCGCCCGGCGAGACCCCGGTCCGGCACGCGGAGGCGGCAAGCGCGGCGGGCCGCAAAGCCGTGGATTACATGAGTGTAAAGCGTCGCGGATGTGCGGAATCTGCGGTGTCGTCGCCGGCCTTCACGCCGCAGGGAGGCTGGCGGTGCCGCGTTCCGGCGCCGCGCGGCCGCTTCGCTCGAGCGCCTCAGGCATCGCGGCCCCGACGAGATGCAGCGCCATGCGCCCAGCGGCGAGGGGGCGATCGGCGCGACGCGGCTCGCGATCCGGGGGCTCGAGTCGGGGCCTGCCAGCCGGTCATCGATCCGAGAAACCGGCGTCGTCGTCGCGTGCAACGGCGAGATCGACAACCACCGCGAGCTGAGAGCGTGGCTCACCGGCCGCAGCCACGTCATCCCAAGAGACCGACATCGCAGTGATACCGGCGCTGTATCTGGAGCACGGCGAGGCGTTTCCGAGCATCTGATCGGGGCGTTCGCTGTGGCCGTGTGGGATCCGCGCGCGCCGCGCGTCGTTCTGGCTCGCGATCGCGCCGGCGAGAAAGCCGTTGTTCTTCACCGTGCGGGGCGACGAGGTGGTCTCTCTGCCCTCCGAGCTCGCCGGCCTCGCCAGCGACCGCGAGCTTCCACTCGAGATCGATGCCGACGCGATCGCCAGCTACCTGCAGCGCGGTTTCATCGCGCGCCTCGACTCTGTTCAGAACGTGTCGCGCGTAGCCCGGCGAGGTGGTCACGGATCACGTCCGGGGAGATTCGCGCACGGCGATTCTGGGCTTGAAGTTCGAGACCGGCGCTTCGGAAGAGCCGTCGGTCGACGCGTTCGACCGCGTCTTCGGGCGGCCGTCGCTCGTCAAAGCGACGTGGCCGTGCCGTGCGGCGTGTTCCTTTCGGGGGGCTCGACTCGTCGCTCGTGACGGCCGTCGCCCGGAGCGTGAGCCCGGACCGGCCGCTCACCGCGTACCACCGTCCGCTTCGCCGAACCTCGTACGACGAGGGCGACGTCGCATCGCGTGCGGCCTTGGAGCTCGCGCGTCTCCTGGAAGCCGGTGAGCTGGCTCCCGCCGACGTGCGCGGCGAGATCGAGAAGCTGGTGTCGGTCTCCGGGCGAGCCGCTGGCCGACCCCGCGTGGATGCCGGCGTCGATGCTCTCGCGCCGGGCGGTCGATGACGTGCGCATGGTGATGGTGGGCGAAGGCGCGGACGAGTTGTTCGGAGGCTACCCGACCTACATCGGCGCGCTCTGGCCGATCGCTACGCCCGATGGCCGAAGCCGGTGCGCACAGCGGTCGCGGCCGCGGTGCACGCCTGCCGTCAGCGACAAAAGGGTGACGATCTCCTGCTTGCTCAAGCGATTCGTGGACGGGAACGACTTGCCAGTCTCGCGCGGCATTTGGTCTGGACCTCGCAAATCCCGCCGGACCTGCTGCGGCGCTTGGGCGTGGCGAGCCCAATCACGATCGAGCCGCGCGGCGCGCAGCAGGCACATCCTCGACGTCGTCCAGCAGAATGACTTCGAAACGACGCTCGCCGAAGGGCTTCTCACAAGGCCGACCGCGCCGGCATGGGGTGCGCGTCGAGCTTCGCGCGCCGTTCCTCGACGTGGGGTGATGAACTTCGCGTCGTGCTGCCGCCGGAATCGCGCGTGTCCGGCCTGACGACGAAGACCTTCCTGAGAGCGCTTCGCTCGCCGTTACCTCTCCGATGGCCTGATCGACAACCGGAAGCGCGGCCTTTCAGTCCCTGCGTCGTGGCTCCGCGGACCGCTGCACGACTGGACACGCTCGTTGCTGGGATCGCCCCGCCTCACCGGTGCGGGCGTCGATCCGAAGGCGGCCGTCGCGATCCTCGAAGAGCACCGAGCGGAAAGTGGATCGGGCGCGCGCTGTGGACGATCGTGGTGCTGATCTGGCTGGATTGGCTGGCCGCGGTCCGGCGGCCGGTCAGGAGGCTTCGTGACCCAAGCCGCCCCGCCGCTACCGGTACTGACCTCGTGATGGCGGCGCTTCGTCACCGGTGCTGCTGTGCGCCAGCCTGATCCGGACCGGGGAAGGTGGCGGAAGATCGGGCCGCTCACGTTCGGGGGCCGGAGTGTTGTTCTTTCCCGATCTCCGCATTCTTCGGCGACGTGTTGACCGAGGTGTACGGCTATGCGCGGGCCCGCAAGGTGGTTTGGGCCGGGTTCGCGGCTGAGGCGTTCGCATCGCTCATGGCATTCGTGGTCGTGTCGTTTCCCCAGCACCGTCATGGCCGCATCAAGCCGCCTACGAGACGGTGTTCGGCGCGACGTGGCGCATCGTGCTCGCATCCCTCGTCGCCTTCTGGGCCGGGGAATTCTCCGCAACTCGTACGTCCTCGCGAAGATGAAGGTGTTGCTCCGGAGGGCGGCATCTCGTATCAGCGCACGATCGCGGCTCGACGATCGCGGGTGAAGCCGTCGATTCAGCTCATCTTCTATCCCGTGGCGTTTCTCGGGGTTTGGTCGACCGATCAGCTGCTTCACCGGTGATGGCGACGAACTACGCGATCAAGGTCGGGTGGGAGGTGATGGCTACGCCCGTCACCTACCGCGTGGTCGCCTGGTTGAAGCGCGTGGAGAACGAGGACTACTTCGACCGCGACACCGACTTCAATCCCTTCACGATTCAAGTGTGAGCAAGGGGAAACTCTTCTTTTTTCCGACAAAGCTCCCCGGATACCGCTTTGTCGGAAAAATGAGGAGTTTCCCTACGGCCACCATGGACAACGTAAGAGGTAGTGAAGGCCGTCTGCGGCGCTCTAATCGACCTTCAATCGTCACAGGCCGTGCGACCAGTGGAAGCACGCGTCGTTCGACGGGCTGTCCACTCTCGTCGACGAGCAACACGTGCAGCTCGCTCCCTTGCGTCGTGCGTGAACAGCATGGGTGGAATGCCGCCGGCGATACAGCGCGTTCGCGCACGCGCCGGTGAACCTCAAGCGGCCGGGGTTCATCACGCCGAGAAAGCATTTCAGAATCGACGATCTCCCCAGACAGCCGCGCGGGGCCGAGATCCTCGACCTTCGAGGCCGAGGAAACCGACGGCCGGCAACCGACCGCTCGATCGTGCCCGGCACGACCTCGATCATGGTCGTCCGTCCCGCACGATGCGCCTGCCCCTCGAGGCGGACAGCGCGGCCTTCGTTCCCGGCGATCGACGGGGCCGCTCCATGCTTCCTTGCGCGACCAGTGGGAACGCGTGTCCGTCCTCGGCGACCAGGACGGGGACGGGGCGGATTCGAGCGCTCCCCGCCACTCCCGCTGGTGTCCATACTCGTACGCCGCGCGATCGAAGCGGCCCGTCGCGATCGCAAGCGCCGGTGGCAGTTACTGGCCCCCAGCACGACGATCGCGCCCGCCATGCGCTTCATCCGGCGCGCGGTCGCCCGTGGCATCGGCAGGTAGCCGACGAAGAATTCATCCGACACGGGCAGGCTCCACCCGGCGTGCCGGGCGCATGCGGGTTCCGGTTCACGTACGCGCGGCCGCCGACCACGCGGACGTCGGAATGTTTCGACCTTCTCCGTGAACGGCGCCGGCGATCGCCCGTTCTCCGGCAAGTACTGATAGCCGTGCCACGGGCAGGTGATGCAGCCGTCGATGACGCGCCCTTCGCCCAGGGGCCGTTCTGGTGGCGGCAGACGTTCGAGAACCGCCGAGACCTTGCCGCCGTAGCGGAGAGACCGCGATCCGCTCCCTCCGCGCAGACGATACGCGCGCGGCTCGTCGGAGAGTCTCGACGGCCCCGCGTCGATCCAGCCATCGTCCACCCTCGCCGCCTCGACATCCCCGCGCGCTCGCGCACCGCGGCGATGACGTGCAGCGAGAGCAACCAGACCATCCCCAGGCCCGTCGCGACGGCAAGCACCGGATGCGGTGTCCGAACAGACGCGCCCAGAGCGACGTGAACGACGATCGACGCGTAGGCGAAGTAGACGCCCATGTGGAGCGCCTTCCAGAGCACGCGGGCTCAGGTTGTGAAGCCAGAAGTCGTGGCTCGTCGCCGCCATGAGAAAGAGGATGATCCAGCGCGACGAGGCCGAACGTCATGGAATCCGGTCCCCGTGGTCAGAAGGCTGACCAGCGGGTTGACGTTCCCAGGGCGTGGAACTGCACGATCGCGAGCACGGCGTGCGCCGCCGCGACGAGGAACATCGTCACGCCGAGATAGCGCCGGTTTGTAGAGCAGCGGGAGAAATCGCGGGCTCGAGCGGCAGAGCGGGCCGATCGAGAGGATGACGTGGAGCACCAGGAAGCCGCCGTCGCCAACGCTCGAATCAGGATCGTCTCGATCGTCGCGTCGGGGTGCGCGATCGTCGCGACGCCAACGAAGCAGCCCGAGATAGACGAGAGCCCCACGGCGATCGTTGCGTCGTACGACTTTTTCGACGCGTTCCAGCCGACCGACGCATACGAGACGCTCATCGCAGCAGCGACATCGCCAACGCAAAACGCGAGAGGAGGAGGATCGCGAGCGTGATCGCGATGCGGCGGTGCGCCCGTCTCAAGCCTCGTGTCATCGCCTCCCCGATCGGATCAAGGAGCAGGAGATGGGGCCACAGGGCGACGACCCCGGGGAGCAACAAGAACCTGAACGCGAGCGGCGCTCCCTTCGCCGCGGGATCGCGCGGCCGACGCCCAGGGTCAGAAACGGCACCGCGACCGCGACCCCTAACACAAGGTGGCAGCGACCACCTGGGCGCGACGACGGCCGATCTCGGCGATCACGCCAGGGGACTACTTCTTGAAAGGCGGTCGTAGCGGCCCGGCTGCCCATTTCACGGCCGGTACGTGTTGCAGAAGTCGATGCGCTCGCCGAGCAGCGGGTGGTCTCGCGCGCCAGAGCTTGCAGACAGGTCGCGTCGCGGCACGCCGCAGAGTTCTCTTGCTGAAGCGTCACGAACGCCGCGGCCGCGGCGTGGTTGTTCGCGCGTGATCTCGAGGCCGAACCGGTCGGCCTCGTGCTCTTGCCACCGCGAGTACGCCCGCGGCGATCGGGCGTGACGACGAACGAGAGCACGTCCGACGAAAGCAGCACGATCGGGGAGCGAGGCGACGTCGCAAGCTCGGTGAAGCGAAACCGGCTCGAATACGCGGGCGATCAGACCGCCTTGAGGCGGTACGACCGCGTAGAGCGTCACCAAGATCAAGAAGGCGACGAAGAAAATCGACTTCACGACGTGGCCCAGGACGTAGTGGCCCATCTCGTGGCCCATTACGAACAGCAGCTCTCCGGGGGCCAGCTTCGCGATCGTCGTGTCCCAGAGCACGATGCGCTTCGACCTGCCGAAGCCGGTGACGTAGGCGTTCACGGTGTTCGTGTCGGCGCTCTTGTCCACCTCGAACACGCGAGCCGCCTTCGATGCCCGCGCGCCCCGCGAGATCCAGGATCTTGCCTTCGAGCGCCTTGTCCTTCATCGGGCCGAACTTGTTGAACAACGGATCGATGACGACGGGTGCGATCGAGCAGGAAGAAGGCCGGCGATCGGGATCGCGACGACGCTCGTCCAGAACCACCACCGGCGCGGGCTCTTCTTGACGAGCCCATAGGGGATCCAGAGGAACAGCGATCCGCGCGATGGTCCCGACCATCAGCCCTTCAGCGAGTCGCCGAACCACTTGCCGAACGTTTGGTTCGAGAGTCCGTAAGCGTGCGGCCGCACGTACTCGCCGAAATAGGAGAGCGGAAGATCGATGACGAACGTGAGAGCAGCAGGAAGAACACGAAGTAGACGACGATCGTGAAGAACCAGTTGCGACCGATCCGGCGCGCCCACGTCCCTCATCCGTGCGGAAAAGCCGGTGAAGAGCATGCACCGCCGGGGACGAGAAGACCCCACAGCTCCTCGGTCAGCCACAGCCAGTCGCCACCGCGCGCGTGACGCAGGGCCTTCTCGGAGGGCTCCGGCACCGGGAACGGGGCCCGATCGTCGCGGTGCGGCGTCCTTCGCCGACCGCGGCTCCGCCGCTTGGTTGGCGATCCCGTGCGGCGCGCGTCGTCGGGGCCGGAGTCTTGGGCTCGGCGGCTGCGGCAGGCGCGACAAAGGCGAAGAGCGCCAGGACGCCGGAGTGCTTTCATGGATCGACCACCTTGATGGCGTGTGGCCGAGCCGAGCTCGAGCCTCGTTGTCGACGCGGCGGACGCCGTTGAACGACCAGGCCTCACGATCGGCCGTTTTCTTGTCGTGCAGTCGCGGAACGGTCCCTTCGAACGTCACGATCCCGTCTTTGACGGTGGCGCGGACCTTTCCGGGAAATCGCGGCGATCGCTCGGCGGCTGAACACCCGGTCGAGCGCTCTCTGGATCTCTGTTGTCGGCGGTTTTCGGCGACTCGAGGTTGTCGACGACCTCGGTGACGCCCTCGACCCCGCCGCAGAGCTTTCGCAGCTCCCGGCGCCAGGCCGCGCTCGTGATCGTGCCCGTCGAGCGTCACGACGCCGAGGTCGACGGCAGACCTGAGGCGGATGCTTCCGCGTACTGCGGCAGCTCCAGGAGGGTATGGCTAATGCGCGACCGCGAGTGCTTCGTCGGTGGCGCCTTTGAACTCGAGGCGCAGCCTGGAGCGGTCGACGTCCAGCGATCCCCTTCACCTTCGCGGCGAGCTCGACGACCTCGTCGGCCTGATTCAGGTCGCGAACGACTCCTTCCGGAATCGCGACCGCGCGCTCGACGCTGGATCTTCAGATGAAGGGCCGCCGTTTGCAAGCCGTGCCGCGGATGGAGCCTTCGACGTTGCTGCGAAGCTCCATGTGCCGTCGAGCGTCCCCGCGTAGGCGAGGACGAACGACGCGGCGACGATCGCGAAGATGGCCGGACGGCGCACCCGCGGATGATACGCTTTCCGACTCTTGGGAGGAGCGCGGTGACGGAACGCTGGTTCGCGACCGGAGCGTCGCTGGGCGCCCTGGGCGTGGCTTTGGGGGCTTTCGGCGCGCATGGACTGAAGGCCCGTGTCGATGCTTCCGGGATCGCGATCTGGGAGACGGCGGCGCGCTACCACGTGATCCATGCGTTAGCGCTGATCGCGACCGGCGTGGGCTTGCGACCGTTGGCCGGGACCTTCGGCGAACGTCGCCGGCTGGCTCTTCGTCGCGGGGACGCTGCTGTTTTCGGGAAGCCTCTACGCGCTGACGCTGACCGGGGTGCGCGCATTCGGAGCGATCACCCCGGTCGGAGGCTTGTGCTTCATCGCCGGTTGGGTGCTTCTCGCCTTCACGGCGATTCGAGGCTCGAGAGGGGGACACTCCTTTTTCGCAACAAAGCGGTATCCGAGGAGCTTTGTAAGAAAAGGAAGTGTCCCCTAGGGCGTCCCAGCCTTCTCCAAGAAGACGCGAAGGACCTTGCTGCGCGAGGGATGGCGCAGCTTCCGAAGCGCCTTCGATTCGATCTGCCGGATCCGCTCGCGCGTGACCGCGAAGTTCTGACCGACCTCTTCCAACGTGTGCTCGCTACCGTCTCCGACGCCGAACCGCAGCTTGAGGACCTTTTCCTCGCGGGGCGTCAGTGTCTTCAGGACCGTCTCGGGTCTGGGACCTCAGGTCCAATTGAATCGCTGCCTCGACCGGGGAGACGGCGCTCCGGTCTTCGATAAAATCCTTGAGATGACTGTCCTCTTCCTCGCCGATGGGCGTCTCCAGGGAGATCGGCTCCTGGGCGATCTTGAAGACCTTGCGCACCTTCATGACCGGGATGCCCATCTTCTTCGCGATCTCTTCCGGTGACGGCTCGCGCCCGTACTCCTGCACGAGGCTGCGCGCGGTCCGGATCAGCTTGTTGATCGTCTCGATCATGTGGACCGGGATGCGGATCGTGCGCGCCTGGTCGGCGATCGCGCGCGTGATCGCCTGCCGGATCCACCACGTCGCGTAGGTCGAGAACTTGTAGCCGCGGCGGTACTCGAACTTGTCCACCGCCTTCATGAGGCCGATGTTCCCTTCCTGGATCAGGTCGAGGAACTGCAGGCCGCGGTTCGTGTACTTCTTCGCGATCGAGACGACGAGCCGCAGGTTGCGCCTCGATCGAGCTCGCTCTTGGCCTTCTTCGCCTCGCGGAGTCCCCGCGCGACCGCCATCCCGACTTCGTGGATCTCGGCCTTCGAGGCCATCATCTCCTGCTCGATGGACTTGATGTCGCCGCGCAGCCCTTCGATCTTCCGGCTGAACCTCCGCGCTTCAGCGCCGGGTCCGCGGAACGACATCGCCTTCTCTTTGAGGTCCTCGATGCTGCGCGACGTGCCGCCGGATCTTGTGGTCGGCGTCCCGCACGTGCTTCGCGAGATTGTCGATCTGCGACGGAACCAGCTTGAGCTGCCGCAGCTCGAGCGCGAGCTTGACCTGCTGCTTCATCGCCTTGAAGCGCGTCGCCTTCCAGGCCCGCCCGCCGGCTTCAGCTTCGGCCATCTTGCTTGGCCGTCACGTCGAGCTGGTTGAGCTTCTTGTTCAGGCGCTGGATGACGAGCTTCGCGCGCTCGAGCTTCTCGGCGGACTTGTCTTCTTCTTCTTCCTCGCCGCCGCCGACGAAGACGTTCGCCGAGATCTGCCCCTTCTTGATCCGCTCCGCCGATCTGGCGGATCTCGTCGTGCACCCAGGCGCTTCGCGCGAGCGCGTTCATGATGCGCCGCTCGCCGCGCTCGATGCGCCGCGCGATGCGGACCTCGCCCTCGCGCGTCAAGAGAGGGACGGTCCCCATCTCGCGGAGGTACATGCGGACGGGGTCGTTGGTCTTTCGAGGGGCCCGGCAACGACGCCGTCCTTCCCCTCGTCTTCCTTCTCGTCCTTCGGGGCTTCCTTCGGCGCCGAAGCCGAGCCGGAAGGACCCAGCTGCTCGCGGGCATCGGCATCGACGACGGTGATGCCGTGAGGCCTCGAGGAGCGAGAAGACTTCTTCGATCTCGTCCGGCGAGCGGAGATCTCGTCCGGGAGCGATTCGTTGATCTCGTCGTAGGCGAGGAAACCGCGTTCTTTGCCGACGGCCAGGAGCTGGCGGACTTCCTCGTATTTGGCTTCGATTCCCGAGATCTGCTCGCGCTTTTTCTTGCTCATCATCCTCTCGAGTTAGTGCGTGACGTCTCGGTGGGGGCATCCATGTCGTGCCCCAGCCTCATCAACTTCAGCAGCCGTTCGGTCTGATCGTCACGATCGAGCGCGCTTGAGCTCGCGACTTTCGTCCCTATGTTCCTTCTTCAGGCGGGTGTTCCGCAAGGTGACCAGACAACCGTCCACCTCGTCCGCCCCTCCGGGGGCTTCGTCGCGAAACGCGATGCGGGTGAGCAGATCGCGGTCGGCCTCGTCCTCCAAGGCATCGACCACGAGCGGGCCGTCCACCGGAAGCCCTTCCCGATCCAGGTCCAGGATCGCCCGGACGATCGTGCCGACACGCGTGTCCGGCAAGGTCGGCCGGCTCCAGAACCTCCGGGCCCGGCGTCTGGCTTCGTCGCTCTCGAGCACGAGCCGGACGAGCCGCGCTTCGACGTCTCGGGCCGGCTCGTCGGCTTGCCGACGCGGTGGCGGATCCCCGGCTTCGCGGCGCGCGAGGGCGTTCCGGAGCTCCTGCATCACCAGGTCGTCGTCGATCCGGAGCGCATCGCGCGAGCCGGCCGGCCCACGCGGCGCGCTCGACCGCGCTTTCGAGCCGGGCTAGCTTCGGAAGGACTGCGTTGATCGCGGCGACCTTCTCGTCCGGCCGGTCGAGATCCCGGCCACGCGAGCTCTTGTTGCACCAGAAAATCGAGGTAACTCGGGCGACTGGCGCACGAGCGCGTCGTAGGCCGCGGCCCCGCGGTCTTTGATGTAATCGTCGGGGTCCTTTCCGTCGGGGAGCTCGGCGACGCGCACGTCGAAGTCCGCGCTCCAGGAACAGATCCAGCGATCTTCGCGGCGGCGTTGAGCCCGGCGGCGTCGCCGTCGTAGCTGACGACGACGCGCTCGGCATAGCGCGCGAGCAGCTTGACCTGCGACGGGGTGAGCGCGGTGCCCAGCGACGCGACCGCGTTCTCGAATCCCGCCTGATGGAGCGCAATCAGATCCAAGTACCCTCGACGAGGATGGCGAACCCTTCACGGCGGATCGCATCCCGTGCGACGTCGAGACCGTAGAGGTGTTCACCCTTCACATACGCAGGCGTCTCGGGAGAGTTGAGGTATTTCGGCTCGGGATCGCCGAGAGCCCGCCCGCCGAAGGCGACCACGCCTGCCGGAGACGTCCCGAATCGGGAAAGATCACGCGGTGCCGGAAGCGGTCGTACTGGCCGGATCCGTCCTTGCGCGCGATCGCGAGCCCCGCAGCTCTGAATCTCTCGCGGCTTGAAGCCTCGTGCGCCGAGGAGGCTCAGAAGCGCGTCCCAGCCGTCCGGGTGCGTAGCCCGAGGCCGAATCGCTCGGCGATCGCGTCCGAAACGCCCCGGCCGGCGACGTAGTCGCGGGCGACCCGACCCCGCGCGGGTCGGTCCACTGCACGATCGGAAGAATCCTGACGCCGCTTCGTTCATCAGAGGAGCCGGGCGCGAGCGTCGTCCTCGGGGCGGGAGGCGGCCTTCGGGAGCGGCACGCCCCAGCGCTTCGCCAGGAACTCGACCGACTCGGGAAAGTCCGATTTCTCGTAGAGCATGACGAACTTGAACGCGTCGCCGCCGGCCTGGCATCCGAAGCAGTAGAACAGCTGCATTTGGGGGTCGACGGAAAACGGAAGGAGTCTTTCTCGTGATGGAAGGGGCACAGACCCTTGAGGCGGGACCCTGCGGGCTTGAGGGGCACGTAGTCCGAAACGAGGCGCAACGATGTCGCCCGCATTCCGGACCGCCGCGACGAAATCCTTCGTGAGCGGGACGGCCAACTGGTCCACCTGCCAAGACCGATCCGGGGCGGCCTGCCGACCGCCCCGGGCCGAAAGAAAGTCTACCCGTTACCCCTGCGCTCTTGCGCCAATCGCTTCAACAGCTTCTTACGAGCGGCCAGCGCCTTTCGCTTCTTCTTGACGCTCGGCTTCTCGTAGTGCTGGCGCTTCTTGATCTCAGTCAAGATGCCCGACTTCTCGCACTTCCGTTTGAAGCGCTTCAAGGCGTTCTCGAGGCTCTCGTCCTCGCGCACCTTGATCAGCGGCATCGAATCCTCACCCCGCTTTCGTCGTTTCAGTGCTTCGACCGACACGCATTCGGGCCGGACGCAAAACGATAACTCTAGCGATTGCCCCAGTTGCCGTCAAGCGCGGATGGCGCTCGCCGTCAGTTCACCTGGTGCATAGGTACGGTCGCTCTCACGGACTCGGGGCAAGGCGCTTTCGAGGCCGGCAACGGCGATTGATCAGCGAGGCGAGGCATCCGGCACCGTGCCCGTTGTCGATGTTGACCACGGCGACTCCCGGCGCGCACGAGTTCAGCATCGCCAGCAGCGCGGCGAATCCGCCCGCGCCCGTGCCGTAGCCGACGCTCGTCGGCACGGCGATGACGGGGCAGTCGACCAGGCCCGCGACGACCGAGGGGAGCGCACCTTCCATTCCGGCTACGGCAACGATGACGTTGGCCTTGGTCAGCGTCTCGTGGTGCGACGAGGAGCCGATGGAGGCCTGCGATGCCGACGTCGTAGATCCGCCGAACGCTGCTCACCCATCAGCTCCGCGGTGAGGGCCGCCTCCTCGGCCACGCCGATGTCCGTCGTTCCCGCGGTCAGCACGACGACGCCCGGCCGGCCCGTGCGCTTCGGCCCCGTGCGCAGCGACCAGGGCGCTGGCCTCGGCGTGGTACTCGGCCGTCTTGTGCTGTGCGACGGACGGACCGCGTGCACCTCCGGCCCGACGCGCGTGACCAGGGCCGTCTGTCCCGCGCGCGTGGAGTCTCGCAACGATGGCGGCGATCTGCTCGATCGACTTCCCGGGTCCGTAGACGGTTTCGGGAAGCCGCGGCGAAGACGCGCGATGCGTGTCGAGCGTACGCGAATCCCAGCTCGTCGACGGGGAGATGGCGCAGGCGCTCTTCCGGCGTCGGCGACCGAGATGCGGCGGACGCGCTCACGTCCTCGAGCAGCTTCTTCAACGCGTCGCGATCCATGCACTGCTAGGATAGCGCGGCATCGACGTGAACTTCCGGAGGGCCGCCGTGACCCCAACGACCGTAGAACGCCGCTCCCACGCCCGTTTTCCGCACCAAATCGAGATCGAAGGACCCCAAGACGGACACGGGATCCGTCGGCCCGCATGGTCGCCTCGCGACCTGTCGCTGGGAGGACTTGCACTGCTCGTCGAGCCACGACTACCCGGAGATGACGCGCCTCGCCGTGCGCTTGCTGCTTCCCGACGGGGCCCGCGTGCGACACGCGTCGACGTCGAGGCCGTCGTCGTGCGCCGCATCGAGCTTCGCGTCGGCCTCGGGGTCCACGCGCTTCGAGCTGGGGTCTGTTCTTCACCGGGCTCGAGCGATCGAGCGCGCGATCGTCGCTGGCGCGTTCCTCTCGCGCACACGCGTCGAACGGATCGCGCGCGACGCGTAACGACATTATTGTCGGCGCTCGATCGAACGTCTCGTCGAAACCCGCACCCGCCGCGGGTTTCGAAGCGTCGGGTCGTGCTTCTCCTCTTGACGTCGCCTCCTCCGCGCTGCTGTAATGCACGCGTTTCGTTTCCATGAACGCGCGACGACGCGTCGCGCGCGCGAACGCCTACGAACGAAAGGAGGTGAAGCGCATGAACAAGCAAGAGTTGATCGGCAAGATTGCGACGGATGCCGGCATCACCCGCACCGCCGCCGCCACGGCGATCGAAGCCCTCACGGACGGCATCACGTCGTCGCTGAAGAAGGGACAGAGGGTCACCCTCGTCGGCTTCGGCACGTGGGGCATCAGCAAGCGGAAGGCCCGCACTCGGCCGCAATCCTCAAACGGGCGAGGCCATCAAGATCAAGGCGAAGACCGCCGTTCGCTTCAAGGCGGGCAAGCAGCTCGAAAAGAAGCTCAACAAGTAGTCTCGCTCGATTTCCCGAACGGACTTCAGGCCTCCGCGACGGGCGCCCGGTCCGTCCCGGAGGCCTTTCATCTCATTCGAGGACGACGAGCCTCGAGCCGGCTTCGACGTTCTGGCCGGGCGCCACGTCGATGCTCTTCACGCGGCCGGCGCGCGGCGCGCGCGATCTCGTTTTCCATCTTCATGGCCTCGACGACGACGAGGCCCTGATCCGCTGCGACCCGGTCGCCCGCCGCGACCAGCAATCGCACGACCTTCCCGGGCATGACCGGAATCGATCGCCTCGATCCCATCGTGCTTGTGGATCTTCTCGCGGCCGGACCGCGGCCGCGTCGGCGAGCTCGACGACCTGCCTCGTACGCCCCGTGACGGACGAGGTAGCGTGGAGCCCGCGCTGGCGACGGAGACCTCGTAGGACTTGCCCTCGTAGAGGATCGAGTAGAAATCCGCCTCGAGCTTCCGCGCATCGACGACGTGCGCGGTGCCGTCGAGGACGACGCGGTAGTCGCCGTCCACGCGCGTGACGACGATCTCGTGCACGGTGCGCGCCGACCCGCGCTGCGAACTTCATCGCCGCCACCCGCGCCGGGCCGCCCGCTTCCACGTCCGACGCCGAGGCCGACGGTCGCCCGCGGCGTCGCGTCGCGCGAGAGCTGCTCCAGTCGTCCGGAAGTGCGCGACGGCCGCCGCGAGCACCGCGACCTCGGACAGCCACGGGTCGGCTTCCGGGCGACGTCAGCTCGGGATGCTCCTCGAGGAAGCCGGTGTGAAGGTCGCCGGCCAGGAAGGCCGGATGCGTCCATCACGCGGCGGTGGAACGCGATCGACGTCGTCACGCCGTCGACGCGCAGCTCGTCGAGCGCGCGGGCCATGCGCGCCGCCGCTTCGTCGCGGTCGCCGCCCCACGTGATCAGCTTGGCGAGCAGCGGGTCGTAGTGCACGGGGACGGTGAAGCCGCCGTAGACGCCGCCGTCGTAACGGACGCCGGGTCCCGACGGCGCGCGCAGCGCGCGAATCGTGCCGGGAGACGGCATGAAATTCCTCGCGGGATCCTCGGCGATGATGCGGCACTCGATCGCGTGGCCGCGCGGACGAGCTCGTCCTGCGTGACCACGGGAGCGTCGCGCCTGCCGCTGATCTCGATCATCGCCTTCACGAGGTCGACGCCGTAGACCATCTCGGTCACCGGGTGCTCGACTTGGAGGCGCGTGTTCATCTCCATGAAGTAGAACGCGCCGTCCGCCGCGCGGAGCATCTCGACGGTGCCGGCGGAGACGTAGCCGCAGGCCTTCGCCGCGGCGACGGCCATGGCGCCGATCTTGGCGCGCGTCGCCGCGTCGATCACGGGCGACGGCGCCTCCTCGATCAGCTTCTGATGCCGCCGCTGGATCGAGCACTCGCGCTCGCCCAGGTGGACGCAGTGGCCGTGACGCGTCGGCCAGGATCTGAACCTCGATGTGCCGCGGCCGTTCGACGAATTTCTCGAGAAAGACGGTATCGTCGCCGAACGACGAGCGTGCCTCGCCACGGGCCTGCGCCAAGAGCGACGGAAGCTCGGCGGCCGATCGAACGACGCGCATCCCGCGGCCCGCCGCCGCCGGCGGACGCCTTGAGAAGTACCGGGTAGCCGATACGCTCCGCCTGGGCGGCGGCCTCCTCGAGCGTCCGTCGAGCGGCGGCGAACCCGGAACGACGGCGACGCCCGGCCTTCATCATGAGCTCGCGGGAGCGAACCTTGTCCCCCATCGCCCTCCATGGCCGAGGGCGGCGGGCCGACGAAGACGACGCCCGCGTCGCGGCAGGCCTCGGCGAACTCGTGGTTCTCGGAGAGGAAGCCGTATCCCGGGTGGATCGCCTGACATCCGCTACGCTTCGCGACGTCCAGGATCGTGTCGATGCTGGAGATAGGACTCGGCCGACGGCGGCGGCCCGATCGGGTACGCCTCGTGGGCGTAGCGCACGTGCAGCGCGTCACGGTCGGCCTCGGAGTACACGGCGACCGTGCGGATGCCCATCTCGTGGCAGGCGCGGATCACGCGCACCGCGATCTCGCCGCGGTTGGCGATCGAGCAGCTTCTGGAACGGGCGGAGCCATCTACAGCGGGATGTTGCCGTGCTTGCGGGGCGGGTTGGCGTCGCGCTTGGTCTTGAGCAGTCGCAGCGCGCCGATCAGCTTGCGCCGGGTCAGCGCGGGCTCGATGACCTCGTCGACGTAGCCGCGCTCGGCCGCGACGTAGGGGTTCGCGAACTTCTCCTGGTACTCGGCGACCTTCTCCGCGCGGACCGCCGCCTCGCCGCTGCCCCGCGGACTTCGATGCTCCCCACGGTGGATGATGTTCACCGCGCCTTCCGAGCCCATCACCGCGATCTCGGCCGACGGCCACGCGTAGTTGAAATCGGCGCGGATGTGCTTCGACGCCATGACGCAGTACGCGCCGCCGTAGGCCTTGCGGGTGATCACGGTGAGCTTCGGGACGGTCGCCTCGGCGAACGCGTAAAGGAGCTTGGCCCCGTGGAGGATGATCCCGCGGAACTCCTGGTCCGTTCCGGGAGGAACCCCGGCACGTCCTCGAACACCACGAGCGGGATGTTGAAGCAGTCGCAGAACCGGACGAAGCGCGCGCCCTTGACCGACGCGTCGATGTCGAGGCACCCGGCCAGGACGGCCGGCTGGTTCGCCACGATGCCGACGGAGCGGCCGCCCGAGGCGTGCGAACCCGACGACGATGTTCTTCGCGAAGTGCTCGTGGACCTCGAGGAACGTTCCGTCGTCGACGACGCTTCCGATCACCTTCTTGATGTCGTACGCCTGATTCGACGACGCCGGGACGATCGAGTTCAACGCGATGTCGGCCCGGTCTTCCGGGTCGTCGGTCGCCTTGTCCGCCGGATCCTCCATGTTGTTCGAAGGGAAGTACGAGAGCATCTCACGCGCGAGCATCAGCGCGTCGCGGTCGTCGGACGGCTGCGAAATGGGCAACGCCGGATTTCGCGTTGTGCGTCATCGCGCCGCCCAACGCTTCTCTTCGTGACCTCCTCGTGGGTGACGGCGCGGATCACGTCGGGGCCGGTGATGAACATGTACGAGGTGTCCCGCACCATGATCGTGAAGTCGGTGATCGCGGGCGAGTAGACCGCCCCGCCCGCGCAGGGTCCCATGATCAGGGACAGCTGCGGCACGACGCCGGAGGCGAGCGTGTTCCGGAGGAAGATGTCGGCGTACCCGGCGAGCGAGACGACGCCTTCCTGGATGCGCGCCCCGCCCGAGTCGTTCAGCCCGATCACGGGACAGCCCGCCTTCATCGCGAGATCCATGACCTTGCAGATCTTCGCGGCGAAGGTCTCGGAGAGCGACCCGCCGAAGACGGTGAAGTCCTGCGAGAAGACGAAGACCGCGCCGGCCGTCGATCCGCCCGTGGCCCGTGACGACGCCGTCTCCGGGAATACGCTGCCCGTCCATCCCGAAGTCGTTGCAGCGGTGGATGACGAGGGCGTCGAGCTCTTCGAACGAGCCCGGATCGAGGAGCGTCTCGATCCGCTCGCGCGCCGGTGAGCTTGCCGGCGGCGTGCTGCTTCGCGACCCGCTCGTCGCCCCCGCCCTTCCGGGCGGCGGCATAACGCCGGCGCATGGTATCGAGAGGCGAATCCGGCATCGGATCTCCCCGGCGCTCTACTTGGACTTCGCCTTCTCCCAGTCCTCGAGGAACTTCTTGAGACCGATGTCCGGTCAGCGGGTGCTCGTAGAGCTGCATCATGACCTTGTAAGGCATCGTCCCGACGTCGGCGCCCGCCAGCGCGCACTCGACGACGTGAATGGGGTGGCGGATCGACGCCGCGAGGATCTGCGTCCCGAAGCCGTAGTTGTCGTAGATCGCGCGGATCTGCCGGATCAAGTCCATCCCGTCGATGGAAACGTCGTCCAGCCGTCCGACGAAGGGCGAGATGAACGCTCGCGCCGCACTTCGCCGCGAGGAGGGCTTGCGACGGCGAAAAGCAGAGCGTGACGTTGACGTCGGTGCCCCCGCCGCGGAGCGTCCTGCACGCTCTCAAGCCTTCCTTCGTCAGCGGCACCTTGATGGTGACGTTCTTGTGGATCGCCGCTAGCGGGCGCGCCTGGGCCAGCATTCCGTCGTAGTCGAGCGCGGTGACTTCGGCCGAGATGGGTCCGTCCACGATCGTGCAGATCTCGGCGATGACGTCTTCGAACTTCTTCCCTTCCTTCGCGACGAGGCTGGGGTTGGTCGTGACGCCGTCCACGATGCCGAGGCGCGCGGCCTCCCGGATCTCGTCAAGATTCGCGGTGTCGATGAAGAACTTCATGCGTTGTCTCCCCGGCGCCCTCGTCTTCGGGCCCCGCCGTATCGTCCGGGTCCGGCGCGGTCGCCACGGGGGCCTGCGTTCCTTCTTCCTCGCGCTCCGCGGTCCGGATCGCCGAAACCACGACGTCCCCCTCTTCCATCTGGATGAGGCGGACGCCTTGCGTCGCGCGCCCGATGCGGCTGATCCCCGAGGCGTTCATCCGGATGATCTTCCCATGGGACGTGATCATGAGGATCTGCTCCTCGTCGCCGATCTCGGTGGCACCGACGACGAGCCCGTTCCGGCCGGTGGTCCGGATGTTGATGATGCCGGACCCGCCGCGCCCCTGCAGCCGGTACTCCGCGACGGCGGTGCGCTTCCCGTAGCCGTTCGCGGTGAGCGACAGGATGTCGGGCTTGCCGGAGAGCACCTCCATCTCGACGAGGCGGTCGTCCGGCGCCATGCGGATGCCGATCACGCCTCTCGCGTTCCGCCCCATCGGTCGGACGTCGGTCTCCTTGAAGCGGATCGCCTTGCCTTTGGAGCGTCGCCATGAAGATCTCGGACGGCGCCGTCCGAGAGATCGACGCCCAGGACGTCGTCCCCCGGGTCGAGCGTGAGCGCGATGATCCCGTTCGCCCGCACGTTCGAGAACGCCGAGAGCGAGGTCTTCTTGACGTAGCCCTGGCGCGACGCCATGACGACGAACTTGCCCTCGTCGAACTCGCGCACCCTGAGCGTTGCGCAGACCTTCTCGTCGGGGCCGATCTGGATCATGTTGACGATCGGCCGCCCCTTCCCAGCGGACGAGACGTCCGGGATCTCGTGCACCTTCAGCCAGTACATCTTCCCGGAAGAGGTGAAGACGAGGATGTAGTCGTGCGTGGAGGCGATGAACAGATGCCGCACGGCGTCTTCGTCGCGCGTCGTCATGCCGATCCGGCCCTTGCCGCCGCGCGCGCTGCGACCGGTAGGTCGACAGCGCCGTGCGCTTCACGTAGCCGGTGTGCGAGACGGTGATCACGACCTCCTCTTCCGGAATGAGGTCTTCGACCGAGATCTCCTCGGCGTGCGCGACGATCTCCGTCCGACGCGTCGTCTCCGAACTGCTCTTGCAGGGCGACGAGCTCGTCGATCACGATCTTGAGCTGCATCCGCTCGCTGGCCAGGATCGCCTTGAGCTTTTCGATGAGCTTCAGCGTCTCTTCGTATTCGTCGACGATCTTCTGCCGCTCGAGGCCGGTCAGCCGCTGCAGGCGCATGTCCAGGATCGCCTGCGCCTGGAGGTCAGCTGAAGTGGAACCTCAGGCGCAGCGCTTCCTTGGCTTCGGGCGGAGTCTTGCTGCCCCGGATGATCGCGATGACCTCGTCCAGGTTGTCGATCGCGATCTTCAGGCCTTCCAAGATGTGGGCGCGCTCTTCGGCCTTCCTGAGATCGAACTGCGTCCGCCGGACGACGACCTCCCGGCGGAAATCGACGAAGTGCCGGAGCAGGTCCTTGAGCGGGAGCACCTGCGGCCGCCCGTGGACGATCGCGAGGTTGATCACGCCGAACGTCGATTGGAGCTTCGTGAACTTGTAGAGGTTGTTCAGGATGACGCCCGGGTTCTCGTCGCGCTTCAGCTCGAGGACCATGCGGATGCCGTCGCGGTCGGACTCGTCCCTGATGTCCGAGATCCCTTCGATCCGCTTGTCGCGGACGAGCGCCGCGATCTCTTCGATGAGGTGCGTCTTGTTGACCTGGTAGGGAAGCTCGGTGATGACGATCGCCTGCCGGTCCTTGCGGTGGGGCTGCTCTTCGATCGTCGCGCGGCCGCGCATGACGATGCGCCCGCGCCCCGTCTCGTAGGCCGGACCGGATGCCGGCGATGCCGTAGATGAACCCGGCGGTCGGGAAGTCGGGCCCCGGCATCGACCTTCATCAGCTCCGAAAGCTCGACGTCGGGATTCTCGACGCATGAGCTTGATGACGTCGACGACCTCGCCGAGGTTGTGCGGCGGCATGTTGGTCGCCATCGCCGACAGCGATGCCCGACGAGCCGTTGACCAGAAGGTTCGGGAAGCGCCGCCGGGAGCGACCAGCGGCTCGGTCTCCGCGCCGTCGTAGTTCGGGCCGAAATCGACGGTCTCCTTCTCGATGTCGCGCAGCATCTCGTGCGCGAGCTTGTCGAGCCGGATCTCGGTGTAGCGCATCGCCGCGGCCGGATCGCCGTCGACGGAGCCGAAGTTCCCCTGCCCGTCCACGAGCGTGTAGCGCATGGAGAAGTCCTGCGCCATGCGAACGATCGTGTCGTAGACCGCCTGGTCGCCGTGCGGGTGGTACTTGCCGATCACGGTACCGACGGTGCGCGCGGACTTCCGGTACGGCTTGTCCGACGAGTTGCCCGTGTCGTACATGGCGTACAGCACGCGGCGGTGCACGGGCTTCAACCCGTCGCGCACGTCGGGAGCGCCCGCCCGATGATCACGCTCATCGCGTAATCGAGGTACGAGCGGCGCATCTCCTCTTCGATGTTGATCGGGAGCCTGTTTTCCTTGGTGTCCATCAGGGGTTCCTAGCCTGCGCCGGGCGGAGTCGTCAGATGTCCAGGTTGCGGGCGTCCGAGCGCGTTGTCCTCGATGAACTGGCGGCGCGGCTCGACGGCGTCGCCCATCAGGACCGAGAAGAGGTTGTCCGCCGCGACCGCGTCTTCGATGCGGACCTCGAGGATGCGCCGGCGCGACGGGTCCATCGTCGTTTCCCAGAGCTGGTCGGGGTTCATCTCGCCCAAGCCCTTGTAGCGCTGGATGACGAGCCCCTTCTTCCCCGCGTCCATGAGGTGCGCGAGGAGCGCTTCTTTCGAGTCGAGCGTGTCCACGCTGCCGTTGTGCGTCACGACGAGCGGCGGCTTCGCGAGCGTCGCGAGCGTGGGGTGGAGCCTCCACATCTGGCGCATCTCGACGGTCTGCCAGAGCTCGAGGTTGACGAGAAACTCGCGGCGGCCCCGCGCCGCCGAGCGGACGCGCATCTGGAAGAGACCGTGCTCCTCGTCCGGCTCCGGGGCGGAGACGTCGTGCCCCAGCGCGGCCAGGCGCTGCGCCCAACGCCTCGAGCTTGGCCTTGTCCTCGAGATCCGACCGGTTCCCGATGCCGCCGTCTCGAGGATCGACCTCGACGCTCGCGCGGTCGATACCCATGCGCTCGATCGCGCTCAGGTACTGGTCGTGGTCGATCAACGACTTGGAGCAGGTGGTGCAGCTCGGTGCCGGCGACGACGCGGCCGCCGGCCTCGACCGTGCGCTCTTCCGTCGCCTTGCGGATGACGAACGCGTTCAGCTCCTTGTCGTTCGCGAGGTAGAGCTCTTCCTTGCCGCGCTTGACCTTGTAGAGCGGCGGGCAGGCGATGAAGATGTGCCCCTTGTCGACGAGCGGCCGCATCTGCCGGTAGAAGAACGTCAGGAGGAGCGTGCGGATGTGCGATCCGTCCACGTCGGCGTCGGTCATGATGAAGATGCGGCCGTAGCGCGAGCTTCGCGATGTCGAACTCGTCCTCGCCGATCCCGCAGCCCATCGCCGCGATGATCGTCCGGATTTCCTCGTGGCCGAGCATCTTGTCGAAGCGGGCCTTCTCGACGTTCAGGATCTTGCCGCGCAGCGGGAGGATCGCCTGGAACTGCCGGTTGCGGCCCTGCTTCGCCGAGCCGCCGGCCGGAGTCGCCCTCGACCAGGAAGATCTCGCACAGCGCCGGGTCGCGCTCTTGGCAGTCGGCGAGCTTTCCGGGAAGCGAGCCTGAATCGAGCGCGCCCTTGCGCCGCGTCAGCTCGCGCGCCTTGCGCGCCGCCTCGCGCGCGCGCGCGGCATCGACGCTCTTCAGGATGATCGCCTTGGCGACGCCGGGGTTCTGCTCGAAGAACGCGGTGAGCTTGTCGTTGACGAGCGCCTCGACCTGGCCGCGGACCTCGGAGTTCCCGAGCTTCGTCTTGGTCTGCCCCTCGAACTGCGGGCTCGGGATCTTGACCGAGATCGACCGCGGCGAGCCCCTCGCGCACGTCCTCGCCCTGGAGCTGAAGGTCTTTCGCGTCCTTGCCGAGGTTGGCCGTCGCGAGGTACGTGTTGATCGTGCGGGTCAGCGCGGCCTTGAAGCCCACCATGTGCGTGCCGCCCTCGACGGTGTTGATCGAGTTCGCGAACGAGTAGATCGTCTCGTTGTACGAGTCGTTCCACTGCATCGCGATCTCGAGCTGGACGCCGTCCACGCCGCCCGTCAGGAAGACCGGCTTGCGGGTGGAGCACCTGCCGGGCCTTGTTCAGGTGCTGGACGAACTCGACGATCCCGCCCTCGTAGTGGAAGACCGACTCGCGGATCTTTTCGGCCCGCTCGTCCGGCGAGCGTGATCTCGATGCCTTGGTTCAGGAACGCCAGCTCGCGGAGGCGCTGCGCGAGGGTGTCGTAGGAGAACACCAGATCCTCGAACACCTGGGTGTCCGGCTTGAACAGTGATCTTGGTGCCGCGGCGCTTGCGTGGTCCCGACCTTGCGGAACTCGCTCACCGGTTTTCCGCGCTCGAAGTCCTGTCGGTAGGTCGCCACCGTCGCGCCAGATCTCGACCTCGAGCCGCTCGGAGAGCGCGTTCACGACCGAAACGCCGACGCCGTGAAGCCCACCGGAGACCTTGTAGGCGTCGTTTTCGAACTTGCCGCCGGCGTGGAGGATCGTCAGCACGACCTCGGCCGCGGACTTGCCTTCCGTGGGATGCATGTCGACGGGAATGCCGCGGCCGTCGTCGACGACCGTGACGGAGTTGTCGATGTGGACGACGACCTCGATCTTCCTGCAGAACCCGGCCTGCGCCTCGTCGACCGAGTTGTCCACGACCTCGTAGACGAGGTGGTGGAGGCCCGTCGACCCGGTCGAGCCGATGTACATGGCCGGGCGCTTGCGGACGGCTTCGAGGCCCTCGAGGACCTTGATTTTCGAGGCGTCGTAGCTGGAGGCGTCTTGCTCGGCGAGCGTAGCGGTCTCGTCCTTCTGGCCCATGGCTCCCCTATCCTCGCCGCCGGTCCCATCGACGGCCCCCATCGGGTCGCGTCGCGAGCCGGTCGTGCGTCGTAGAGCTTCTATGCTGCCCGGGCCATCCCACCTTCCATCTGGATTCGATGGAAGGGGACCCCGAGCCTATCCACGAAACCGTCTTTCGAGGTGGCCATGAGCGACTGAAAGCCACCGTCGCGAAGAAAATCAACCAGAGACCTCGTCCGGCCCTCATCGAGATCGGAATCAAAGTCGTCCATCAGGAAGAGGGCGCCTCGCGCCGTTCGTCTCTCAGCAGGCCGAGCTTTCCGGCACACAAGGCTATCATCGCGGCGCGTAGCTGACCAGCGGACCCGAACTTCCGAAGGTCGACGCCGATCGAGGGTGACCTCGAGATCGTCGCGGTGCGGTCCGTCCGCCGTGAATCCGAGGGTCTTGTCGCGCCCGCGCTTCTGGACGAGCGACTTCCGGAAGCACGCCTCGAGGTCGGAAGGATCGCTACTCTCCGGTTGCCGCCGGCGACGGCAGGTAGCGGACGCGGACCTCCTCGCCGTCGGGAAAAAGCCAGCGTTCGGCAGGTCCCATGCGCGACGCCATGCCGACGACGTACTCACGGCGCTGACGGTGGATCCGGGTGGACGCCGCAGCCAGCCGATCTTCCCAAGCCTCCATCTCATGCTTCGCCGGAGGCCTGCCGGCCCCGCCGTCGACCCTGCGGAGCAGGGCGTTGCGCTCGGCGAGGACACGCCGGTAAGCCCCGAGGTCGCTCGAAAGGATGGACGAAGCCCGCCGACCCCGCTGTCGACGAACCGGCGGCGCCCGTCCGGGCCGTCGCGGAGCATCCGCATCGACCTCCGTCGGGAGCGCCACGAGGTCGAGCTTTCCGAGAAACGTCTCGAGGCGCGCTCGGCGCCGTCGATGAACAGTCGCCGCACACCCTGATCGACGACAAGGCCCAGGCGGTTGTCCACCGCGAGACCGGCGACATCCCCGGAAACTCGAAGGGTCCTCCTTGCCAGCCGACGAGCTCGTCCAGCTTGCGTGTACGGAAGGAGTGGGCCGTGCCGAGGAGGTAGACGGCCTCGAGGAGGCTCGTCTTCCCGTGACCGTTGCGTCCGGTGACCAGGGTCAGACCCGCCGTCAGCTTCACGTCGACGGACTTCAGGTTACGCAGCCGGTCGGCGCTGAGCGCGCTCAGCCACATGCCAGCGCGATCAGAGATCCCGCGGCATCACGATGTACCGGTAGTCGAGGTCACCCATGGGATCCGGCCGGAATTGCCCCGGCTTGTCGCCGGACTTCTTGGCTTTCCGCTCCGTCTCGGATTCGCCTTCCTTCACCGGGTCGAGCTCGAGCTTGACCGCGTCGGTGCCGACCACATTGAGGAACTCGAGCAGATACTTGGCGTTGAAGCCGATCGTCTTGTCGTCCCCCTCGTAATCGACGTTCAAGATCTCGTTGGCCTCGCCCAACTCGGTCGCGCTCGAAAGCTCCAGGCGCCCGCTCGAGAGGTGGAAGCGCACCGCCCGCCCGAACCGATCGCTCGCGACGAGCGAGACGCGCTTGACCGCATCGGTGAGCTCGTGCTTGTTCGAGAGCGATCTCGGTCTCGCACCTCTTGGGCATGACCTCGTCGTACTTCGGGAAGGCCCCTTCCGGAACGGTTGTCGTCAGCGTGTGCTCGCCGACGGTGAAGAACACATGGTTGCCGCTGCGACCGAACGTCACGGTCGAATCGGCGTCGACCTCGGCGGCCAGCTTCCCGACCTCGCCGAGCGCTTTGCGAGGCACGATCACGCGGACGTCCCCGGCTCCCTTGGCCAACGAGACCTTCCGCGACGCGTAGGAGAGACGGTAGCCGTCGGTCGCCACGAGGGTCATGCTCGAGTCCTGGATGAGAAGCAGCGCCCCGTGGAGCGAGTATCGCGGGTCTTCGGTGGTGATCGCGAACCCGACGCGCTCGATCATGTCCCTCAGCGCGCCCGCCGGAAGCGCGATCCCTTGGGTGACGTCGAGGTCCGGGAACTTCGGGAACTCGTCCCGGGGTTGGCCGCGCGATCTTGTAGCGGGTCCGCTCGCATGAGATCGAAACGACCTGCCGCTCGAGCAGCTTGAACTGCACGTCGGAATCCGGAAGCGATCGAGCGATCTCGTAGAGCTTCCCGCCGGGAGCGTGACGCTTCCCGGCTTGACGACCGTCGCTTTCGCCGTGCCGCGGATCGTCACTTCCAGATCCGGACGCTCCGACGGAAAGCCCGGATGGCCCCGCCTCGATGAGAAGGTTGGCGAGGATCGGTAGCGTCGCGCGTTTTTCGACGACACCCGTGACGGTTTGAAGCTCTCTGACGAGGTCGCTTTGCTTGATGACGAATTCCATGATGTTCTCGTCCCCTCTCCCAAGAATCGAATTCTCTCTGCGAGAGAGAATTAGCAGTAGTGATGGTAGCTGATTCGAATCTGCGGATTTCGCTCAAAGCCGTGACCGCACGCGGCTCTTACCCTGTGGATGCTTCGGCGTGCCGCTGTCGTCCGACGACTCGTTTCATCCGCGGATTCCCGATCGGCGCAGTCCGCTTCGAGCTTTCCACAGGGCGCCGACCAGCCGGCTTTGTGGAAAAGCGCGGATCTCAATGCAGCAGTTGGACGAAAGCTGTCCACGAGCCTGTCGAATTCCTTCTCGTTCGATCGCTTCTTCTCGATCTTCTGAATGGCGTGGATCACCGTGGAATGGTGCTTACCTCCGAATCGTCTGCCGATCTCCGGAAGCGACGATTCGGTCATGCGCTTGCAGAGGTACATCGCGACCTGTCGCGGAAACGCGATCTGCTGAGCTGTTGTTCTTCGACTTCAGCTCGGTCACTTTGAGGTTGTAGTGGTTGGCGACGAGCTTCTGGATCCCCTCGACCGTGATCGCCGGCGACTCCGAGACGAGAAGGTCCTGAAGCGTGTCCTTCGCGAGGTCGAGCGTCAGCTCGCGCCCGGACATCGGATGCGAAGGCGACCACGCGGATCAACGAGCCCTCGAGCTTCACGGATGTTCGACTTGCTGTTCGTCGCGATGAACAGGGCGACGTCGTCGGGAACGACCGACGCCGTCCGCCTCCGCCTTCTTCCTGAGGATCGCGATCTTCGTCTCGAGATCGGGAGGCTGGATGTCCGCGATCAGCCCCCACTCGAACCGCGAGCGCAGGCGGTCCTCCAGAGTCGGAGATCGCTCGCGGCGGGCAATCGCTCGTGATGACGATCTGCTTCTGCGCGTCGTGGAGCGCGTTGAACGTGTGGAAGAACTCCTCCTGCGTCCGCTCCTTGCCGGCGAGGAACTGGATGTCGTCGATCAGGAGCACGTCGACGTTGCGGTACCTGTCCTTGAACTCGGGCGTTCGCTCGAAACGGATCGCGTTGATGAGCTCGTTCATGAACTGCTCGGTCGACAGGTAGCGCATGCGCGCGCCGCCGCTGCAGGGCGAGCCGATTGCCGATCGCCTGCATCAGGTGCGTCTTGCCCAGCCCCACGCCGCCGTAGACGTAGCAGCGGGTTGTAGGCACGCGACGGCTGTTCCGCGACGGCGATCGCCGCAGCGTGCGCGAACTGGTTGCACGACGAAACGACGAATCTTGTCGAAGGTGTACCGGGGTTCAACCACCCCGCAGGGTATCCGCGTCGGCACGGGACGTTCCGCCGCGGGCTGGGACGATCCGCGGGAGGATTCGCGGGTTCGGCGTCGACGTGCGACCGCGCCGGCGCGGCGTCGCGGTCGTGGACGAATTCGACCGAAAGCCCCGGGCCGCTCGATCTCCCGAAGGACGTCTTGGATGACAGGCAGATAGTTGGTCTGAAGCCACTCCGCGAACCACGAGTTGGGAACGCGAACCCGCAGGCTGGCGCCGTCTTCCGAGACGAGGTGCGTCGGACGGAACCAGGTCTTGAACGAGTGCGCGTTGACGCGCGCCTCGATCTTGCCGAGCACGCGGTCCCAGATGTTCCGATCGGGGATCTGCTCCATGAACCTCTTGCCGCCCAGCGCCTATTCGTTCACAGGTTTTCCACACCTGTGGAAAAGGTGCCGATCGGTTACTCGTGATTTGAGGTGGAATTTGGACGGACGATGGGGCAGATACACGGAAAATGACGCGCATCGAGAGCCTTCTCAACCGTCACTCCGTCGACACGCCCGCAGGCGCGACGACCGGGAATCTCGAACTGTGTGAATGCGAACTTCGTATCTCGACGACCGACCCGTCGCGAGGCTACCACAGCGCGTGACGGAGTTTCAACGGCGAGCGCGCATCATTCGCGTGCGTCCACGATCGGTCGCAACGCTTGACACCCCCGAGGCCTTCCGTAGACTGGCCGCTTTCGCCCCGATGTCCGAGGAATGGGACGTATGAAGCGCACGTTTCAACCGAACAACCGCCGGCGCAGGAAGACCCACGGGTTCCGAGTGCGCATGAGCACCAAGGGGGACGTCGTGTCCTGTCCCGGCGTCGCGCGAAGGGCGCAAGCGTCTCGCGCTCTGACGACGGCGGCACGGACCGCACGTTGCGCGCGTGCCTCACGTCTCCGCGCCCGCAAGCTCTTTCTCGATGTCTACGAGCGCGGGCATCGCGTGCACAGCGCCTACTTCGTTCTTTTCGGTCTCGCGGGAGCGACCTCGAGGTCGCGACTGGGAATCACCGCAACCAAGAAGTTCGGTCACTGCCGTCGCGCGCAATCGGATCAAGCGCGTCATCCGCGAGATCTTCCGCAAGAACCGGGCGATCGACGGCCTCGCCTGTCGATCTTGTCGTCAACGTGAAGATGAGCCGCGCGCGAACAGCCCTACGATCGGCTCGAGGCCGATCTGGCCTCGCGCCTGCGCGAGCTGCATCGACAGGCTTGGGCGCGTGAAGCCCCGCACGTGTCGTCGCGGGTAGCTTTCGCGCGCTACAAGCGCGTGCGTGTCTCCCTTCCTGCCTCGCCGGCCTGCCGTTTCCACTCCGACGTGCTCGGAGTACGCGGCCGAGGCCGTCGAGGTCCACGGCGTGCTCAAGGGAAGCGCGCTCGCGGCGGGCCGCCTGTTGCGGTGCAACCCCTGGAGCGCCGGCGGATTCGATCCTGTTCCCTCCGCGACGGCCACCGCAGCGCTCGCCGCGCGCCTGAGCCGATAGGTCTCCCATGGAAAAGCGTTTCGTCGCCGCCTTCGCGCTGTCCATCCTCATCCTCCTGGGATGGTCGCTGATCTCGAAGCGGTTCTTCCCGCCCGCTCAGCCGCCGCGTCGGGCGCCCGCCGTCGCCCGCGCGCTTCGGCGATCCCGCTCCGGAGACGGCGCGAGCTTCGACGCCACCGCCGGCTGCTCGCCGCGACCCGACGCCGCGCCGCTCGCGGCCTGACGCGCCGCGGCGTCGCGGAGCGCCGCGGAGCAGGAAGTTCGCCTGGACACCGATCTCGCCGAGATCGTCCTGACGAACAAGGGCGGGCGCGTGCGATCGTGGAAGCTGAAGCAGTTCGAGAGCGCCGGGCCGCGCGGTCGATTTCGTGTCCGACGCGGCGCGGCGGGAGGACCTGCTCCCGCTGGCGCTCGTCGTTCGACGACCGCGCGATCCTGCCGGGAATCAATGCCGCGCTCTTCGCGGTGTCACGCACGGAGGACGCCGCCGGCCGGACGCGCGTGAGTTTCGCTGGTCCGACGGCGCCGGAAGCGAAGTCGTCAAGATCGTTCGTGTTCCACGCCGACGGAGCCGCTCGTCGACATGGAGGTCAAGCGCGATCGATCGGGGCCGTGCGGTGACGCCGCGCCTCACCTGGGGGCCCGGGCTCGAGGTGGAGGACCCGAAGCACCGCTCGAACACGTACTACAACGGCCAGGCGCTGGTGTACGACGGCACGCTCGGTGACCCGCTACGCCAAGCGGAAGATCGACACGACGATCGTCGATTCCCGAATCGGCGCGGCTCCAGTGGGCGGGGCTCGAGGACCAGTACTTCACCGCGCTCCTGCATGCCCGCGGCGCCGCGCGGCGCCGTGACGATCGCCCCGTTTCCGCAAAGCGCGCTCAGCGACGACCGGGAAGAGCGCTCCCGACGATCTCGCGTCGGCGCCGGTGATCGCGATCGCGATCCCCGACGGGAAAGCGCAGCTGTTCGTGGGACCGAAGAACTTCGGGCTGCTGTCGTCGCTCGGTCACGGCCTCGAGAAGGCGGTCTGGTTTCTCGAGCTACCAGCCGATCTACGTCTGCGCGAAGCCGGTCTTCCTGGCCCTCCGCTTCGTGCACGACCACTGGGTCGCCAACTACGGCGTCGCGATCATCCTGCTGACGCTCGGCCTTCGCATCCTGTCTGTTCCCGCTGAACCAGTTCTCGATGGTCAAGATGCGCAGGGTCGCCGGCGACATGCAGCGCGTCCAGCCGAAGCTGAAGGCCATCCAGGCCAAGTACAAGAAGAGCAAGGACGCCTGAAGCCCGCGCGAAGATGAATGCCGAGACCATGGAGCTCTACAAGCGCGAAGGGCGTCAACCCGTTCGGCGGCGTGTCCGGCTGCCTCCCGCTGCTGATTCAGATGCCGATCCTCTGGGCGTTTTTCGACGTCCTCACGGCGACGGTCGAATTGCGCGGAGCGCCGTTCTTCGGCTGGATCCACGACCTCACCCATCCCGACGCGTTACTGGATCACCCCGATTCTGATGGGCGGATCGATGTTCGTTCAGCAGAAGATGACGCCGACGGCGAACGTCGATCCGCAGCAGCAGCGGATGATGCTGTTCATGCCCGTCATCTTCACCGTGATGTTCGGCTCGCTTCCGAGCGGGCTCGTGCTCTACTACTTCGTGAACAACCTCTTCGGCATCGGGCAGCAGTGGCTGGTGAACCGCCACATCGCACGGCTGGAGGCCGCCCCTCGAAGGCGTGATGGACGTCGACGAATTCGACGGCAAGGATCTCGAGGACGCGCTTGGCGTCGGCGGCGGAGGCCTTGGGCCGGCCCGCTTCCGGAGCTCGACTACGAGATCTCTCGAGGGCGGCCGCAAAGGCGTGTTCGGCCTCGGCGCCCGTCCGGTCCGGATTCGCGTCGCGGGACGAGTCGCGGCGACGCCGCCAACCGCGGCACCCGCCGCACCGGCCGCTGCGACCGTTTCCGCCCGCGGCGGCGCTGGCTCTGCCAGCGGCCTGGCAGACATCGTCGACAAGATGGGGTTCGAGCTTCGCGTCGAGGAATCGCGCCAGGACGGGACGCTCCGAGCTGACGCTGGATGGCCGGATCGCAGTCGCTCTGACCGCGCATGACGGCGAGCTGCTCTGCGGCGCTGGAGTTCGTGCTCAACCGCATGGGGCGTCGCGCCTGGCCCGACGAGACCGCCCGTGCGCCTGGTCTGCCGCGGTTTCCGCAGCGAGCGCGACGACGAGCTCGTCGTGATGGTCCGGGAGGCGGCGGCTCAGGTCGCCCGCTCCGGCTGCCCCGCAGGCTGCACGCGATGAATCCCTACGAGCGGCGCGTCGTTCACATGACCGTGCGCGAAGCTGCCCGGGTTGACGACCGTCTCCGAGGGAGACGGGTTCCTGAAACGGGTCCGCGTCGAGAAGATCGCGCCCTAGACTCCGGCGGGACCCGTGCACGACCTCTCGACGACCCTCGCGGCGGTGGCCACCGCGCCGGGACGCGGCGGCATCGGCTGCGTCCGGATCTCCGGACCCGACGCGTTCGCCATCGCGCGGCGCTCTGTTCCGCCGCGCGGGCAGCTCGAGCTTCCCGGCGACGGCCGCCCGCAGTTCGGCAGCTTCCTGGACGACGACGGCGCCGCCGTCGATCACGGATACCTCGTCGCGTTTCCGGCCGGGCGCGCGCTACACCGGCGAGCCCGACCGTCGAGTTGTGGCCGCACGGCAGCCCGCCGGTTCTCGATCGCGCTGACGCGGGCGGCGATGGCGCGGGGCGCAGTCGCTCGCCGGACCGGGGAGTTCACCTACCGCGCCCTGCGGCGGGGCCGCCTCGATCTCGCCCGAGCGGAGGCGGTCCGCGATCTGATCGCCGCCCGGACCGCTCTATCAGGCGCGCGTCGCGTTCGCGCAGCTGGACGGGGCGCTGGCGCGGCGGCTCGCGCCGCTCGCGGAAGGCCTGATCGATCTCGTCGCGCGCGGCGAGGCCGTCGATCGAGTTCGCCGACGAGGCCGAGACGCACCTCGCGGCAGGCGGTCTCGCGGGCGGCGTCGCTCGAAGCCCGCGCGTCCGCGCACGGCGCTCCTCGCCGAGGCCCGGCGCGGGCGCATCGTGAGAGAAGGCGCGCGCGTGGCGCTGTCCGGCGTGACCAGCGTCGGAAAATCGTCGCGTCTTCAACCGTCTGCTCGGGACGCGACCGCGCGATCGTCTCCCCGTCCCCGGGACGACGCGCGACACGCTCGAGGAGACGGTCGATCTCGACGGCATTCCCGTCACGATCGATCGACACCGCCGGGGTCCGCCCGGCCGGACGACGCGATCGAGGCCGAGGGCGTCCGCCGGGCCCGCGTGGCCGCCGGCGAGGCCGACCTGGTCGTCCTGGTGCTCGACGCCGGGCGCACCCGTGCCGACGAGCGCGAGGCGCTCGGCAGAGCGACCGCGGACGCGAGCGCCGCGCGGACGATCGTCGTCGCCAACAAGGTCGATCTGGCGTCCCCGGCCGGGGGCTGGTCCCTGGCCGCGGAGCCTTCCCGTCTCCGCGCTCACCGGCGAAGGATTCGATGCGCTCGCGCGACGCGATCCGTCTCGAGCGCTGCGTGCGGTCGGCCCCCTGGAGGACCCCGTCCTGACGAACGTCCGTCACGCCGCCGCGCTCGAGGCGGACCGTCGCGCGCGCTCGATCGCGCCCGGAGGCGCGCTCGCCCTCGGCGAGGAGATCGTGCTCGAGGATCTCCGAGCGGCCGCTTGCCGCGCTTGGCGAGATCACCGGCGAGGTCGCGAACGATGACCTGTATGATCGGATCTTCAGCACCTTCTGCATCGGGAAGTAGATGATGCAGACACGTCGCAGATGTCGTCGTCGTGGGCGCCGGGCATGCGGGCTGCGAGGCCGCGCTGGCCGCGGCCCGGATGGGCTGTGCCGTCGCGCTCGTCACGCTGAAGCGGCGACGCCGTGGCCCGCATGTCCTGCAATCCGGCGATCGGCGGCCTCGCGAAGGGCCATCTCGTTCGCGAAATCGACGCCTGGGCGGCGCGATGGGCCGCCTCGCGGACGCGTGCGGGATCCAGTTCCGGCTGCTCAACCGCAGCCGCGGCCCGGCCGTTCGTGGTCCGCGCGCGCAGCAGGACAAGGACCTGTACCATCGCGCGATGCTCGCCGAGGTCGCGCGCGCTGCCGAATCTGACTCTCGTGGAGGGGAGGTCGCGGAGCTGCGTCGTCGGGGACGGATCGCTCCGGCGTGCGCCTGTCGGACGGGCGACGAGTTGGCCACGTCGCGCTGTCGTCCTGACGACCGGGACGTTTCTGCGCGGGCTGCTTCACGTCGGGCTCGAGCAGACGCCCGGCGGACGCGTCGGCGAGGCGCCCGTCGAACGCCCTGTCGGCGACGCTCTACGGCGCTTGGCTTCCGCATGGGCCGCTTCAAGACCGGCACGCCGCCGCGCCTCCTCCGTGGAAAGCGTCGACCTCGACCGTTTCGACGCGCAACCCGGCGACCCGGAACCGACGTTCTTCTCGGAGAGCGACCGAGGCGCGTCGCGCTGCCCCAAGTTGTCCTGCCATATCGCCTACACGAACGATCGCGTGCACCGGATCGTCAGGCGAGATCTCGACGCGATCACCCACTGTTCACGGGCGCGATCGCAGGCCGCGGACCGCGTTATTGCCCGTCGCTCGAGGACAAGGTCGTCCGTTTCGCCGACCGGGAGCGTCACCAGCTTTCCTGGAGCCGAAGGGCTCGACTCACCGCTGCTCTACGTCAACGGTTTCTCGACGTCGCTTCCGCCGGAGGTCCAGTCGAGACATGGTCGGGCGGTCGCCGGCCTCGAACAAGCCGAGATGATCCGTCCCGGCTACGCGGTCGAATACGACTACGTCGACCCGACCGAGCTCGCGCCCGACGCTCGAAACGAAGCGGGTGCGGGTCTGTTTCTGGCGGGTCAGATCAACGGGACGACCGGATACGAGGAAGCGGCCGGGCTCGGCTTGATGGCGGGAATCAACGCGGCGCTCGCGGTCAGGAGAGCGCCGCCGCTGGTGCTTGGTCGCGAGGAAGCCTATCTCGGAGTCCTGGTCGATGACCTTGTCACCCGTGGGACGAGCGGAGCCGTACCGGCTGTTCACGTCGCGAGCCGAGTACCGGCTCGCTGCTGGGAGTCGATACGGCGTCGCGGCGACTCGGGGTGCACGGCCGCGCGCATCGGGCTCGTCGACACGTCGCGCGCGGCGGCCTCGACGACGCGATGGACCGCCATCGAGAGGCGCCGCACGGGCGATCGCGCAGGAGGCGCTGCCGCGCGAGTATCGCGACCTGCGAGCGCGGCAACGTCGCGACGGTCGCGGAGCTCATGCGTCGTCCCGAAACCGATGTCGAGGCCGTCGTACCGCTCAGCCGGCGTTCTCGGCGCGCTCCCGCGCGCGATCGTCGCATCGTCGCGGAGATCGTGAAGTTCGAAGGGTACGTCGAGCGGCAGCGTCGCGTGGCCGAGCGCGTGCGCCGGTCCGGGCGATCAAGATCCCCGATCTCTCTGGCTTTCCGAAGTCTTTCGGGGCTTTCCCGGAGCTCGCCGAGAAGCTCGAGATCGTGCGGCCGGAAACGCTTGGCCGCGCGCGCGCATCGACGGGATGACGCCGGCGGCGCTTGGCTCTTCTCGCGGTGCACATCGAGAAGGCGCGGGACGCGAGCCACCGGATGACCGCCGGCCCGCCGGCCGTCCCGAGCCGTCGCGCGATCGCGCAGCGGCGCATGCCGCGGGAATCCAGCTTTCAACTGCCGACGCGGAAGCGCTCGCCGCGCACGCGCGGGCGGTGCTCTGGCGCGAACGAGCGGCTGCACCTGACCGGCGATCACGCAGCCGGCGGCGTTCTTCGAGCGGCATCTCGGGTGAAGCGTTCGAAGGAGCCGCGCTCCTTCCCGCGTCGATCCACGGCGTGCTTCTCGATCTCGGCAGCGGCAACGGCTATCCCGGCATCCCTCTCGCGATCGCCCGTCCGGGGCCTCGTGCCGGTGCTCGCCGGAGGCATCGTCGAAGAAGGCGGCGTTCCTCCGCGAGGCGCTCATCGCGGCAGGGCTTGAAGAACGGTCGGGTGCTCGAAGCGCGCGTCGATCGCACGGTGGACGTCGAGGCTCTCCTCCCGTTGCGGTTCTTGCGACTCGTGCCATGGGAGGGTGGGAGCGAATCGTCCCGAAGCTCGTGACGTCGCCTCGCGCCCGGACGGACTCGGTCCTGATCTGGGCAGGCGGCGATGCCGGAGACGATCATGGCGCGAGCGGCATGGTCGCGCCTCCGCGTGGAGAAGTGCCGTGGCCTCCCGGGCCGGGAACAGTCCAACGTTTACCGTCTCAGATTACGCCCTAAAGTTTAAATTATTATACATCACTGTTTCACGTGGAAACATCGTCGACGGCCAGCCGGCTGCAGATGTTCCACGTGGAAACCTCTGTGCGTCAACCCGCCGACGCCTGTGTTAGATTGCCACCGTTTTCTTCGTCTGGAGTCGTCATTGGGTCGCATCGTCTCAATCGTCAACCAGAAGGGCGGAGTCGGAAAGACCACGACCTCCGTCAATCTGGCAGCGGCGCTCGCCATCGCCAGAGCGTCGAGTGCTCTTGATCGACGCGGATCCTCAGGCGAACTCGACCCGCGCGCTCGGAGTCGAGGACGATGCCGACGCGAGCATCGCTCTACGATGCGATCTCGGCGGCGACGCAACGCTCGACGACGTCACGATCCGAGGTCCCCGGACTCCCCCACCTTTTTCTGGTTCCGGGCGATCGCGATCTGATCGGCGCCGAGATCGAGCTCTCGGGCGTCGAAGCGCGCGAATTCCGGCTCAAGGCCGCTGCTGGCGAGTTGTCCGGGACGCCTATCAGCACATCTTGATCGACTGCCCGCCCTCTCTCGGGACTGCTGACGCTCAACGCGCTTGACGCGCGGCGGACGCGGTGCTCATCCCGGTCCAGTGCGAGTACCTGGCGCTCGGAAGGGATCTCCCGAGCTGCACGGACACCCTCGACCGCGTTCGGCAGGCACTCAACCCGACTCTCGAGATCGAGGGCGTCGTGATGACGATGTACGACGAGCGCACCAACCTCTCCCGGCAGGTCGTCGACGAGGTGCGCAGCGTCTTCGGCGAGTCTGGTCTACAAGACGGTCGTGCCCCGGAACATCCGGCTCGGGGAAGCGCCAAGCCACGGCAAGCCGATCTTCCTGTACGACATCCGGTCCCGCGGGGCCGAGGCTACCTCAACCTGGCGAAGGAGTTCGTGGAGCATGAAAAGAAAGGCGCTGGGCAAGGGGCTTAGCAGCCTCATTCCGCTCATCGATCGCCAGGTCCCGCCACCGACGGCCTCGCCCGTGCCGCCGCGCCCCACCGAACTGCGGCTCGAGGTCAGCAAGATCCGGCCGAACCCGCGGCAGCCGCGGCAGTCGTTCGACGAGGCCGGGCTCGACGAGCTCGCCCGTTCGCTCCGGACGCAGGGACTGCTTCAGCCCGTCGTTGTCCGCCCGCTGCCGGACGGCCGATTCGAGTTGATCGCCGGCGAGCGCCGCTGGAGGGCGGCTCAGCGCGCCGGTATCCACCAGGATCCCGGCCGTCGTCAGGGACGTACCCGATGAGAAGCTGCTGGAGCTGGCGCTCATCGAGAACGTCCAACGCGAGGAGCTGAACGCGATCGAAGAAGCGGAGGCGTATCGGATTCTGATCGACGACCTCGAGCTGACTCAGAACGAAGTCGCCGAACGCGTCGGCAAGCAGCGCACGACCGTGGCGAACGCTCTACGGCTCCTGAGTCTTCCGGAAGCGGTCAAGGACCATGGTTCGGGAGCCGTGTCATTTCGATGGGTCATGCCCGGGCGTTGCTCGCGCTCGAGGACGCGAAGGCGATCGAGTCGCTGGCGCAGCGCGTCGTAGCGGAAGGGCTCTCCGTCCGCCAGGTCGAATCCGCGGCGAAGCGTCCGGCCGGTGCGAAGCCCAGACCCGGGCGCCCGGCGCAGCCGGTCGACCCGAACGTCGCTGCGGCAGAGACGACCCTGCAGCGCGTCCTTGGGACGAAGGTGCGCATCGGCGGGAGACGGTACGATGGGGCGGGTGGAGATTCACTATCACAGTGCCGACGAGCTCGACCGGGTCTACCGAGTGATCGTCGATGGCCGGGAAAGCCGCTCCAAATCGAAGCCGACAGATTGGTCTGCCGCAGACATCTAAGTCGGCCGCAGACAATTGTCGCCGCGACATCGTCGGCGGCAAGCTCCCCGCCGACGATTATGTCTGCGCTGGCATTTGCCGACACTAATGTCGGCAAATGGCGACTCTCGCCGACCAGCAATGTCGGCGGCTGATCGACTCGACATTTCGCCTCTGAAATGCCGATTTCAGCTCCGATATTCGAGCCGCCGGCGCGAGTCCGGGCGACCGACGCGGCTGCCGAATTCTCCATTTGGCTCGGGCTAATTCGTTCGCGTGCCGTGACGCGAATCGCGTCCACGGTTCTGGCACGCGTGTCGCTGAGACCAGTCGGGCGCGCGCGGCCGCCAGCCGGCGGAATTGCGCGTTGAGCCCGTCGGAGAGGGGAGCCACGATGGGAAAGTGGCGGCTTCGTTCAGCGGAACGGCAGTGAGGGCTCGGACATCGTCAGCCTGATCGGCGAAGGGACCGTCTTCACCGGCGACCTCGTCCTCAAGGGTGGCGCGCGCATCGACGGCAAGGTGATCGGCCGCGATCACGGCTCACTCGCTGCTTGGTCGTCGGGCCGAGCGGGGACATCGATGCGCAAGAGCTGCGCGCGACCCGCGTCACCGTGTGCGGCAGCGTGCGGGGAAGCTGGTCGTTCAGGAGCGTCTCGAGATCCAGTCGGGAGGACGCGTGTCCGGCCAGATCGTCATGGAAAAAGAGGGGCTGGTCGTCGCTCCCGGCGGTCTGTTCGAAGGCGTCGTGGAGTACGTCCGCGAAGGGCGAGCCCGAAGACGCCCGCCCCGCACGCGTTCGCGATCGAGGCCAGCGCCTGAATTCTTGACCCGTTCGACCCCTGTGCTAACGTCCGCGGCCTTCAACTAACGCTAAGCAACGACAGAGGTTGAGGGCCGCGAAGGCGACGATGCGGCCCGAGCCTTGCCCGCGGGCGGACCAGGGGCGTTCATGAGGGACAGGAAGCTGGCCACGCGTTACGCGCGGGCCCTGCTCGGCGCGCTGCCCGAGGTCGGCGGAGCAAGACTCACGCAGACGACGTTTCTTGAGCGGCGCTGGCCGACAGCCTGCGAGACGAACGCGGAGCTCCGCCGCTTCCTTCTCGATCCCGGCCGGTCTCGCTCGGAGCGAAGAAGTCCCTCCTCGAGAAGCTCTGCGCGACCCGGGGCGTGCCCGATCGCGTCAAGACGTTCCTGGGCATGGTGGTGGAGAACGCCCGGCTGGCGAACCTCTCGTCGATCGCCGAGGTCTTTCACCTCGAGCGCGAAGCCAGGCCAGGGCTCGGTCAGCGCCAGCGCTGACCGGCGGCCGCTCGCACTGACGCCCGAGCTCCAGTCCCGCGCCGCAGCGGCGCTCGAGCAAGCTGACCGGCCGGAAGGTGAATCTCACGGTGCGAGATCGATCCCGGGCTGCTCGGCGGCGCCGTGGCGCAGGTGGGCTCGGTGGTTTACGACGGCAGCCTCAAGACGCAACTCGCCCGGCTCCGTCGGACGATGGGGGAGGAATAGCAGGCATGGAGATCAAGGTCGACGAGATCAGCACAGATCCTCCGGCAGCAAATCGAGGGCTTCAGCGGCCAGATGGACCTCGCCGAGGTGGGAACGATCATCTCCGTCGGCGACGGCATCGCGCGAATCCACGGCCTCGAGAAGGCGATGTCGGGGAGTTGCTCGAGCTTCCCCACGGCGTCATGGGGATGGCGCTCAACCTCGAAGAGGACAGCGTCGGCGCGGTGCTCTTCGGCGAGAGCGACCTCATCAAGGAGGGCGACCAGGTCCGAAGGACGCGCCGCATCATGCAGGTCCCCGCGGGGGAGAGCGTGATTGGACGCGTCGTCGACACGCTCGGCCAGCCGCTCGACGGCAAGGGCGCGATCCAGACGACGCACTTCATGCCGGTCGAGCGCGTCGCTCCGGCGTCGTCGACCGCACGCCGGTGAAGGAACCCCTCCAGACGGGAATCAAGGCGATCGACGCGATGATCCCGATCGGCCGCGGTCAGCGCGAGCTGATCATCGGCGACCGCCAGACCGGCAAGACGGCGATCGCGCTCGACACGATCATCAATCAGAAGGGCCAGAGCGTCATCTGCATCTACGTCGCCGTCGGTCAGAAGCAGTCGACGGTGGCGCAGGTCGTGAAGACGCTCGAAGAGGCCGGCGCGATGGAATACACCATCGTCGTCTCCTCGGCCGCGTCGTCGCCCGCGCCGCTGCAGTACCTGGCGCCGTACGCGGGTTGCGCGATGGGCGAGTACTTCCAGTTCAACGGCGCCGACGGCAAGCCGGCCAGCGCGTCGAATCCCGGCCGCGCGGTGCTGTGCATCTACGACGATCTCTCCAAGCACGCGGTCGCGTACCGCGAGGTCTCGCTGCTCTTGAGGCGTCCGCCCGGCCGCGAGGCGTACCCGGGAGACGTGTTCTACCTGCACTCGCGCCTCCTGGAGCGCGCGTCGAAGCTCAACGCCGATCTGGGCGGCGGCTCGCTGACGGCGCTCCCGATCATCGAGACGCAGGCGGGCGACATCTCGGCGTACATTCCGACGAACGTGATCTCGATCACGGACGGCCAGATCTTCCTCGAGTCCGACCTGTTCTACTCCGGCGTTCGCCCGGCGGTGAACGTCGGACTGTCGGTCAGCCGCGTCGGCGGGAACGCCCAGATCAAGGCGATGAAACAGGTCGCCGGCACGCTGCGGCTCTCGATGGCGCAGTACCGCGAGCTCGCGGCCTTCGCGCAGTTCGGCTCCGACCTCGACAAGGCCACGCAGGACCAGCTCGCGCGCGGCCAGCGCCTCGTCGAGGTGCTCAAGCAGGCGCAGTACGCGCCGCTTTCGGTCGAGCGGCAGATCGTCATCATCTACGCCGGCGCGAACGGCTTCCTCGACGACGTCGACGTTGCCGGACGTCCGCCCGTTCGAGGCGGACATGTACCGGTACCTCGATGTCCACCACAAGGACCTCCTCGCGGACATCGCGCACGAAGGAGAGCGCTCGACGACGAGATCAAGGCGCGCATCGGCAAGGCGCTCGAGGGCGTTCAAGGCCGAGTTCAAGGCCTCGCGGAGTGCCCGCGAAGTAGACGCATGGCGAAGACCCACGATCTCAAGCGGCGCATCCGCTCCATCAAGAACACCATGCAGGTGACCAAGGCCATGAAGATGGTCTCGGCCGCCCGCTTGCGCCGCGCCCAGGACCGGATCCTCGCCGCCCGTCCCTTCGCGCGTGACGACCGTCAAGGTCCTGCTCGTCGCTCGCCGCGCGCGCGAATCCCGAGCTGCATCCGCTGCTCGTCCAGCGCGAGATCAAGACGGTCGAGCTGGTCCTCGTGACCTCGGACCGCGGCCTGTGCGGCTCGTTCAACGCGAACGCGATCAAGGCCGCGGCGGCGTTTCTGCGTCCAGCACCGTCCGGACGACGCTTGAACGTCATGACGGTCGGGCGCCGCGGACGCGACTTCGTCCGCAGGCGCAGGCTCAAGATCACGGCCGAGTGGTTCGATGTCTTCCGGAATCTCGAGTTCTCCACCGCCCAGTTGATCGCGCGACGACCTCATCGAGCGCTACACCAGCGGCGAGATCGACGCGGTGTACGTCGCCTACAACGAGTTCAAGAACGTCGTGTCGCCAAAGACCGGTCGTCGAGCAGATCCTGCCGATTCCCCGGGCGGAGTTGGTCGGCGGCGGGCGAGGCGAGGACTACATCTACGAGCCGGAGCCGGAGTCGCTGTTCGAGGCGATCCTTCCCGGCTACGTGCGCATGCAGGTCTGGCGGGCCCTGCTGGAATCCGCCGCCGCCGAGCACGCCGCGCGCATGACGGCGATGGACTGCGGCCACGAAGAACGCGAAAGAGCTGACGGAGGCCCTCACCCTCCACATGAACCGCGTGCGCCAGGCCTCGATCACGACCGCGATCATCGAGGTCGTGTCCGGCGCGGCGGCGTTGGAATAGCGGAGATCCGAATGGCCAATATCGGGAAAGTCGTTCAGGTCATCGGTCCGGTCGTCGACGTCGAGTTCGACGAGAGCCACCTGCCGGCGATCTACAACGCGGTGCGCATCGTCGACGCGGGCCAAGAGACCGGCATTCCGGTGGACGTCATCTGCGAGGTGCAGCAGCACCTCGGCGAAAACCGCGTCCGCACGGTCGCCATGGAGCCGACCGACGGCATGGTGCGCGGCATGCGCGCGGAGGACACCGGCGAGCCGATCACGGTGCCGGTCGGCGAGGCCACCCTCGGCCGCGTGATCAACGTCGTCGGCAAGGCCGTGGACAAGCTGGGCGACATCGAGGTTGCCGAGCGCTGGCCGATCCACCGCGAGGCGCCGTCTCTTCGAAGATCAATCCACCAAGGTCGAGATGTTCGAGACGGGCATCAAGGTCGTCGACCTGCTCGAGCCGTACATGAAGGGCGGAAAGACGGGCCTCTTCGGCGGCGCAGGCGTCGGCAAGACCGTGCTCATCATGGAGCTGATCAACAACGTCGCGTTGAAGCACGGCGGCTACTCCGTGTTCGCCGGCGTGGGCGAGCGCACGCGCGAAGGGAACGACCTCTGGCTCGAGATGCAGGAATCGGGCGTCGTCAACATCAAGGACTTCAAGAAGAGCAAGGTCGCGCTGGTCTACGGCCAGATGACCGAGCCGCCGGGTGCGCGCCTGCGCGTCGCGCTGACGGGCCTGACCGTCGCCGGAGTATTTCCGCGACGTCCAGCATCAAGACGTGCTGCTGTTCATCGACAACATCTTCCGCTTCACGCAGGCGGGCTCCGAGGTGTCGGCGCTGCTCGGCCGCATGCCGTCGGCGGTCGGCTACCAGCCGACGCTCTCGACCGAGATGGGCGAGATGCAGGAACGCATCACGTCCACGACGAAGGGCTCGATCACCTCGGTGCAGGCGGTGTACGTCCCCGCCGACGACTACACCGACCCGGCGCCGGCGACGACGTTCGCCCACCTCGACGCGTCGACCAACCTGTCGCGCCAGATCGCGGAGCTCGGCATCTATCCGGCCGTCGACCCGCTGGCCTCGACGTCGCGCATCCTCGATCCGCGCATCGTGGGCGAAGAGCACTACGCGGTCGCGCGCCAGGTGCAGGGCGTGCTCCAACGCTACAAGGATCTCCAGGATCTCATCGCGATTCTCGGCATGGACGAGCTCTCCGAGGACGACAAGCTCACCGTCTCGCGCGCGCGCAAGATCCAGAGGTTCTTCTCCCAGCCGTTCTACGTCGCCGAGCAGTTCACCGGCTACAAGGGCAAGTACGTCAAGATCGAGGACACGATCAAGGGATTCAAGGAGATCGTGGACGGCAAGTGCGATGACATGCCCGAGCAGGCGTTCCTCTACGTCGGCACGCTCGACGAGGCTCGGGAGGCGGCCGCAGAACGATGAAGGCGAAGGCGTGAGCGACGCCATCGATCTCGAGATCGTCACCCCGGAGCGCAAGGTCCTCACGGTCAAGGCGAGCGAGGTGGTGGTGCCGGGCATCGACGGGTATTTCGGCGTGCTGCCCGGCCACGCCCCGTTCCTCACGCGTCTGGGAGTGGGCGAGATCTCCTACAAGGACGCGACCGGTACGCACTATCTCGCGGTTGCGGACGGCGTCGTCGAGGTTCTCCCGCATCGTGTCACGATTCTCGCGCAGCCTGTGCGAGGCGTCGCGCGAGATCGACGTCGAGCGCGCGCGCGAGGCGAAGCGCCGCGCCGAAGAGACGATGAAGCAAGCCGCGCAGGCTATCCGACCAGGACATGCTGATGGTCGAGCTGTCGCTGAAGAGGCGCTGACGCGACTCCACGTCGCCGGCCGCACTGCGCACGTAAGCTCGGGGTGACGCGGACGCTCCCGGCCGCCGTCGTCGCTCGCGCTCCTCGCGGGCTGCGGGAAGCCCGCGCTCGTCGGCGCGATCGTCTCGCGAAGCGGCGCCGCATCGTCCTACGGCGAGCAGATCGTTCGGGGATTCGACTTGGCCGTCGAGCAGATCAACGCCTCAGGCGGCGTCTCCGGGCGCAAGCTTCGAGCTCCTCTATCGCGACGATTCCACGAACCCCGAGATCGGGCTCGCCGCCGTGCGCGAGCTCGTCGAGCGCGAGGGCGTCTCGACCGTTCTCGGGGCGGTCTCGTCGACGGTGACGCTGCGGCTGGCGCCGTACTGCGAGCGGAACCACGTCGTCCTCATCTCGCCCTCGGCGTCCGCGCCGCAGCTGACCGAGGCGGGGAGTACATCTTCCGCACCTATCCGTCGGACGTTCTCGAAGGAGCGTCGATGGCGGACTTTCGCGCGCGATCTCGGACTCGATCGCGTCGCCGTGCTGGCCGTCGACAACGACTACGGCGCGAGCCTTGCGCGCGCATTCGCGGAGCGGCTCGACGCTTCGGGCGGCAGCGTCGTCGCGTCGCTCACGTTTCCCGAAGGGGACGCAGACGGCGATCGCGGACGCCGTGGCCGCGCTGCCGGCTCTGGCTCCGCGGGGCGTCTACATCCCGGCGTACGTCGTCCGACCTCGCGACCGCGCTGAAGCTCCTGCGCGAGACGCGCCTCCGTCCGATCGTCCTCGGGACGTCCGTCGCGGCGCCCGAGCTGATTCGCGCCGCGGGCCCGCCGCCGAGAACCTCGTTTTCCCGTTGTCGGACTTCGACCCGACGGCGGATTCCGCCGGCGTTCGCTCGTTCGCGGCCGCGTTCGCCGCGCGCTACGCGGCCGAGCCGGACGTCTACGCCGCGCACGCCTACGACACCGTGCGCGTGCTCGCGATGGCGGCCGCGACGCAGGCGGGATCGTGGGACGCGGACGACGATCCGCGACGCGCTCTTGCGCATCGACAACTACGACGGGGCGACCGGCCGGCTCGCGTTCGACCGGAAGGGCGATGTCGTACAGTACCCGCGCCTTTACGTCGTGCGGGGCGGGCAGCTCGTCGCCTACGACCGCTTCGTCGAGAGCGGGGGCGCTGCCCGTCCCCGGAAGGTAGGCGCGCCCCGATGAGCTCAACGTTCACGCCGCCCGTTTCTCTCGATCGTCGTTCCCGCGTACAACGAGGAGGAGCGGCTCGTCGCTCTCGCTCGGGAAGATCGCGTCGTACCTCGACGCCGGCGGCATCGACGCGGAGATCCTCGTCGTCGACGACGGCTCGAAGGACCGCACGGCCGAGCTGGCCGCGAAGGCGCTCGCCGGTCGGCGCGGCCGCGTCGTCGCCAACGGCGAGAACCGCGGCAAGGGCTACTCGGTCCGGCACGGCGTGCTCGAAGCGCGGGGGCGTTTCGTGCTCCTGACCGACGCCGACCTTTCGACGCCGATCGAGGATCACGCCAAGCTCGCCGAGGTGATCCGCGATCGCGACCTCGACGTCGTCATCGGGTCTCGCGCCCTTCCGGACTCCGAACGTCGAAGTCCGGCAGGGTCGGCTGCGCCAGACGATGGGGCGGAGCTTCAACGTCATCATCCGCGCCCTGACGGGCTTCCGTTTCGCGACACGCAGTGCGGCTTCAAGCTGATGGACCGCGAGCGCGTGAAGCCGCTCGTTCGAGAAGATGGTCGTCGACGGTTTCGCATTCGACGTCGAGCTACCTGTTCCTGTGCGCCCGCTTCGGGCTGTCGGTCGCCGACGTGCCGGTCACCTGGCGCAACGCCACGGGCTCGAAGGTCTCGCATCGTGGGCGACCCGCTGACGCATGATCGCGGACGTCCTGCGCGTCCGCTGGCGGTTCCGGCGCGGCCTCTACAATCCCGAGAGGAGCGGCCGACGCCTCATGACCGCGGACCCCGCGCTGGTTGCGTCCCTCGTCGCCGCGCCCGCCTTCATCGCCCTCGAGCGCGCGCTTGCGGAGCGGGAAAGACCGCGTCGCCGCGAGCGGGCTGATCGGTCCCGCGCGCGGCCGCCGTCGCTGACGCTGCTCCTGGCGCGCACACGGCGCCGGTTCCTGCTCGTCGTTCACGACGACGCCGCGCTCGCCGCGTGGCAGCGGGACCTGGTCGCCGCTGGCCCAGCTTCTCGGCCGGGATCCGCGGGGATCGTCGTGTTTCCGGCCCTCGTCGCCGATCCCTACAACGACATCCCGCCGCACCCCGAGGTGGAGCGCGAGCGCGTGCGTGCGCTCGGGCGCCTCGCGCGGAACGACCTCGACGTGCTTCTCGTGCCGGCTCCCGCGCTGCTCGCCTGGCTGCCGTCGCCCGCCGAGCTCAGCGCGGGCTCGCGCGTCGTGCGTCGCCGGCGACACGCTTGCCGCCGGAGCGGTTCCTCCTCGATAGCCTGCGCGCGGGGTACCGGCGCGTCGACACCGTCGCGGCGGCCGGGGAGATCTCGCGACGCGGCGGCATCGTGGACATCTACCCGCCGGAAGCCGGACGAGCCGGTGCGCATCGAGCTGTTCGGCGACACGGTCGAGTCGCTGCGATCGTTCGATCCCGATCATCAGCGCTCGACGGGCGCCCTCGCCCGTGCGCTGATCGGCCCGGCCGCCGAGAACCCGCGACCGACGCCGCCGTCGCCCGCCTCGCGGCCTACCTCGAAGGCGGGCTTGCGCGGCGGCCCGCGAGGATGACGGCGCCGTCGCCGAGTTCCGCGCGAAGCTCGACGCGCTGCGATCCGCAGGGCATCTTCCGGGCTTCGAGGCGCTCGTCCGCGCTGACGTCTGCGCAGCCTTCGACGGTCCTCGACTACGCCTCGCGGGTCTCGCGCTCGTCGTGGACGAGCCGGAGCGTGTGGAAGAGGAGCTCGCGCGCGCCGGCTACGAGCTCCGCGCGTCGCACGAGGCCAGCGGAGACCGCGTGCTGCCGGCGCCGTCCGTGCTGTTCGTTCCGGAAGGCGGCGGCGATCGCCGCAACCCGCGCGTCGGTGCTCGCCTTCCGCGAGCTCGACGCGGGGAGCGCGACGCCGGGGTCGTCCACGTGGCCTGGTCGAGCTCGCCGCGCGCGATCGCTTCGCCGGGCGCGTGGCCGACTTCGCCGGCGCGCTTGAAGGACGCCGAGGCGGGCGGCGACGAAGGTCCTCTGCGTGTTGCGCGCGCCGGGAAGCGCGGCCCGGCTCGCGGAGCTCCTGGCCGAGTACGAGCTCGACGCCGACGATCGCCGTCGCGGGCTTGCGCGAAGGGTTCGAGTTCCCGGAGCAGAGAGTGACCGTGTACTCCGGAGCGCGAGATCTTCGGCGAGGAAAGGCATCGCGCCGGAGCGCAAGTCGGGCAGCCGCACCGCGTTTCTCACCGACTTCCGCGATCTCAAGGTGGGCGACCTCGGTCGTCCACGTCGACCACGGGATCGCGCGGTACGCGGGCCTGGGGCGCCCGAAGGGCGGCAGCGTCAACCGCGACTTCATGATCCTCGAGTTCCAGGGCGGCGACCGGCTGTTCGTGCCGACCGACCGTCTCGACCTCGTGCAGAAGTACAGCGGCGTCTCCGGGGCATCACCCGGTCCTCGACAAGCTGGGCGGCGCTCGCTGGGAGAAGGTCAAGAGCAGGGTCCGCAAGTCGGTCGAGTCGATGGCGAAGGAGCTGCTCGAGCTCTACGCCCGGCGCCGCGCGGCGACCGGCCACGCGTTCGCCGCCGACGGGCCTGTGGCAGGCCGAGCTCGAGGCGGCGTTCCCGTTCGAGCTGACCGAGGACCAGGAGCGGGCCGTCCGCGAGGTCAAGGAGGATCTCGAGCAGGCCGAAGCCGATGGACCGGCCTGCTCGTCGGCGACGTCGGCTTCGGGAAGACCGAGGTGGCGGTGCGGGCGGCGTTCAAGGTCGTCATGGACGGCAAGCAGGTCGCGCATCCTCGCCCCGACGACCGTGCTCGCGGCGCAGCACTTCGAGACGATCAAGGAGCGATTCGCCCCGTTCCCGGCGAAGCTCGAGATGGTCTCGCGCTTCCGGACCGCCGCCGACACGCGCGAAGGTCCTGCGCGACCCTGGCGGCCGGAGAGCTCGACCTCGTCGTCGGCACGCACCGGCTCCTCTCGAAGGACGTCGCCTTCAAGAACCTCGGGCTGCTCGTCGTCGACGAGGAACAGCGCTTCGGCGTCGCGGCCAAGGAGCGGCTGAAGCAGCTCTCGATCGGCATCGACGTCCTCTCGATGACCGCCACGCCGATCCCGCGCACGCTGCAGATGTCGTTGGCGGGCGTGCGCGACCTGTCGATCATCGAGACGCCGCCGCCGGGGCGTTCCGCGATCCAGACGTACCTGATGCCGTTCCGGAAGAACGTGGTGGCGCAGGCGATCCGCCAGGAGATGCGCGCGGAGGGCCAGGTGTTCTTCGTTCACAATCGCGTCGAGACGATTCCCGCCCTCGTCCGCGCGCTCGCTGGAGATGGTTCCCGACGCGCGCGTCGTCGTCGCGCACGGTCAGATGCCCGAGCGGGAGCTCGAGCGGGTGATGCTCCGGTTCACGCACGGCGAAGCGGACGTGCTGGTCACCACGACGCTCATCGAAAACGGCCTCGACATCCCGCGCGCCAACACGATCATCGTCAACCGCGCCGATCGCCTCGGGCTCGCGCAGCTCTACCAACTCCGAGGGCGCGTCGGCCGCAGCGCGCAGCACGCCTACGCCTACTTCCTGATCCCGGGCCGGCAGACGCTCTCCGAGACCGCGCGAGCGCCGATTGAAGGCGCTGCAGGAGTTCAGCGAGCTGGGCTCCGGCTTCCGGCTCGCGGCCGCCGATCTCGAGATCCGCGGCGCGGGGAGTTCCTCGGCTCGCGCCAGCACGGCCACATCGCGTCCTTAGGCTTCGATCTCTACTGCACGATGCTCGAGCAGCGCCGTCTCTCGAGCTGAAGGGCGAGCCGATCGAGGAGCGTCCGCCGGTGTCGCTCCACCTCGCGGTCGACATCAAGCTTCCCGAGAGCTACATGCCCGACGTCGGCGATCGGCTTGCGCTGTACAAGCGGCTCTCGGTCGCGAGGGACGCGACGCACGTCGATCGGCCTGCAGACCGAGACGGAGGACCGTTGGGGACATCTGCCGCCTTCCGGGCGCAACCTCTTCGACCTCGCGCGCCTGCGGCTGGCCGCCGAGCGCGCCGGCGTGAAGAGCGTCGACATCGTGGATACGAAGCTGCAGGTTCGCTTCGACGAGAAGGCCGCCGTCGACCCGCGGCGCCTCGATCGAGCTCGTCGCGCGCCGGCGGAGGCGCCGATGACCCCGTCCGGCATGGTCACGCTCCCGGCGCCCGATAAGCGCGGCGAGCGGATCAGGGCGGTCCAGGAGATCTTGGACGACGCCATGGCGGGATGAGAACGCTGACTCGTGCCGTGATCTCGTCCCTGTGAAACAATGACCTCGCATGAAACGGGTGCTGTTCGTGTCGTACTCGCAAACCGGGCAGCTGGCCTCGGTGGTGCGATCCGTCGCCGCGCCGCTTCGTCGCCAGCCCGACAGTCGAGGTGGTCTTCGAGACGCTCGATCCGGTCGAGCCGTACCCGTTTCCCTGGCCGTTCCTTCGAGTTTTTCAACACGTTTCCCGAGACGGTTCACGCCCTGCCGCGCCCGCTGCAACCCGCTGCGGGTCGGCGCCGGGAACACTCGTTCGACCTCATCGTCCTCGGCCTACCAAGTCTGGTTCTTGTCGCCGTCGCAGCCCATGACGGCCTTCCTTCAAAGCCCCGAGGCGGCGCGCTTGCTGCGCGGCAGACCCGTGATCACGCTGATCGCCTGCCGTAACATGTGGCTGATGGCGCAGGAGAACGTGAAACAGAGGCTGTCACGCGCTGGGCGCGCACCTGATCGACAACGTCGGTGCTCACGGATCGCGCGTCACAGCGCCGCGACGTTCATCTCCACGCCGCTGTGGATGCTGACCGGGCGGCGCGGGCCTTTTTCGGCGGCGTGGTGCCCGCGGCCGGCATCGACGCGGCGGACATCGCCGCACGCCCGCCGCTTCGGCTCGCGCCATCGACGCCGGGCTGCCGAGCCCTCGATGCAGCGCCACCGCGCGTTGCTCAAGGGGTTGGGCGCCGTCAAGCGTCAACGAGCGGTTGATCGCGTCCGGAGCGGATCGGCTATCGCAGCTTTCGAGTCTGGGGCCGCCTGCTCTTGAGCCTGGGCCGGCCGAGCTCGCTGGTGCGCCGCGTCGTGCTCTGCCTCTACGTCGTCTTTCTCGCCGCGATGATCCTCACCGTGGCGCCGGTGATCGCGCGTTCGATCAAGCGCTTCCTAGACTCGTTGGACGCGTGAGCGCATCGCCCGGCAGCGCGCGTATTTCGCGGCGCCGTCCGGCGAGGCCGACGATGCCAGTGGGTGTCCCGCGCATGGCTGATGCGACGGTCTACATCACGCGGACGGGGCGCTTCCTGCCGAACGCGCCCGGTCGGCAACGACGCGATGGAGCGCATCCTCGGACAGGTCGGAGCGAGGCCGTCTCGCGCGCGGAGAGCCGTTCTGCGCAGCAACGGCATCCTGAGCCGCCACTACGCCATCGACCCCGTCACGCTGCTCTTCAACGACACGAACGCCGGCATGACCGCCAAGGCCGATCCGCGCGCTCGAGCAGCCGGACGGGCACGCTGCTTCCGCCGATCGGCTGTCTCGCCTGCGGCACGTCGATCGCCGATCAGCTGATGCCGGGGCACGCCGTCATGGTCCAGGGCGAGCTCGGGTTGCCCGCCTGCGAAGTGGTGTCGACCGGGGCGTTTGCGTCGCGGGCATGACCGCGCTCAAGTACGCGTACATGGCGGTGGCGAGCGGCCAGCATCGCGCGGCGGTGGCCACCGGCTCCGAGCTGTCTTCCGCCAGCATGAAGCGCCGACGGCGTTCACGCCCGAGATCGAAGCGAAGGTCGACAGCCTCGGAGCAGCATCCCGAGCTCGCCTTCGAGAAGGACTTTCTCCGGTGGATGCTCAGCGACGGCGCCGGCGCGGTGCTCCTCGAGCGCGCGCCGCGCGCGGCCGAGCATTTCGCTGCGCGTCGACTGGCTCGACATTCTCTCGTACGCCGGCGAGATGGAAACCTGCATGTACGCCGGGCGCGGTCAAGCAGCGCCGACGGCGGCCTCAAGGGCTGGCGGCATTTCGGCGCGGACGCGATCCGGAGCGTCCAGTCGGTGATGGCGGTCATGCAGGACGTGAAGCTCCTCCACGAGGAGGTCGTTCGCTACACGGTGGAGAAACCGCTCGCCGAGCTGACGGCGCGTCGGCGGCTTGCGCGCCGCGGAGATCGACTATTTCCTCCCGCACTACTCCTCGCTGTACTTTCGCGACAAGCTGCACGCCGGGCATGCGGACGGCCGGGCTCGATATCCCGCTCTCGCGCTGGTTCACCACGATCGAAACCTGCGGTAACGCCGGTTCGGCGTCCATCTACATCATGCTCGACGCCCTGTTCCGGTCCGGCCGGATCGCCAGCGGGCAGCGCCTGCTGTGCTTCGTCCCGGAGAGCGGCCGCTTTTCCAGCGCGTTCCTGCATCTCACCGCGGTGTAGCCCGTGAACGAGGACGACGTTCCGCAGGACGGCATACCCACCTACGGCGGCCGCCGCAAGCTCTTCTACGCCGTGGCGAAGGACGGCGCGTACGTCACCGTTCGCGTCGTCCGGCTGGGAGGCCGAGGCGATCGCGACCGCGATCCGCCTCGACGAGATCGAGCGTCAGAAGGCGCGACGCCTGGCGAGCGCGCGCGAGCCGGGAGCGACGTCGCCCCTCGAGTACTACATGCACTGCCGCCGCATGGATCTCGCGCTGCTCGCGACAGACGACCGGGTTTCTCGCGGTGGCGCATCCGCCGGCATTTCAGGCCCGCGGTGCACGCGCGCCTCGTCCGACCGCGTCCTTGCGCGTTACAGCGAAGCCTTGGGCATCGATGTCGCCACGCTGAGAATCCTCGAGGAGCGTCCTTGAGCCTTGCGGCGCCGTTCCGGCACCGGCAATCGGCCCACTGCGAAAGCGGCGTCGATGTCCTCCCTGATGACTCACGGCGGGCTGCCGATGTCCGAACCGATGGCGTTCGGCCTCGCCGCGACGCTCAGCTTCGCGCTGATTCCGCTCGTCAAGCTGTCCGGCGCTGCCGCTGATCGCCTACCGCATGCCGCCGGGCGCGATCATCCGGGGCGTGCGTAAGCGCCTGGGCGTGCGCATGCGCCGCCACACGTTTCGCCACGCCGAGCCGGCATGGAGGCGCTCGACCGCGCGCTCGACGAAGGCCACGTCGTGGGCCTCCAAGCTCCAGTGTTCTGGCTTGCCGTACTTTCCGGAGGACATGCGCTTCCATTTCAACGCGCACAATCTGATCGTCTACGGCCGCGACGGAGGCGATTACCTCGTCAGCGATCCGGTGTTCGAAGACGCCGGTGCGCTGCGATCGCGCGTCCTTGATGAAGGCGCGGTTCGCCAAAGGCGCGCTCGCCGCACGAGGGCTGATGTACTACCGCGGAGCGGCGTCCCCGACCGAGCTCGGATCATGCGCGAGCGCGATCCCCGCGGCCGATCCGGGCGAACTACCGCATGATGGCGCGCTCGCCGCTGCCGTTCGTCGGCCTTCGCGGCATTCGCCGCGATCGGGCCGGCGCCTGGCGTCGAGCTGGGCGCGCGATCCGCGGCGCCGCGGCGACTACCTGCCGCGCTCTGCTGGGGCACATCGTGCGCATGCAGGAAGAAATCGGCACGGGCGGCGCCGGGTTTCGCTTCATGTACGGCGCGTTCCTGCGCGAGTCGTCCACCGTTGCTCGATTGCGCCGCGCTGCGACGACGCCTTCGGAGGCGATGACCGACGCCGGCGACACGTGGAGGCTGTTCGCCCTGCGCGCGAGCAAGATGTGCAAGGGTCGCGAGCCCATGGACCCTCCGCTGCTCGCGGACATCATCTCTCGCTGCGCTGATCGCGAAGCGGCCGCGTGGAATCTGCTGCGCCGGGTCGCGCCGCGTCGATGACCATCAGCGTGGAGCGGCCGCTCGGGTCCCCGTCGATGTGCACCAACGTCCGCGCCGACCGTCGTCGGTCAGGAAGCGGTGGACACGCGTGACCGGCCTGGGCTGTCGTACCACGGGAGGTCGTCGCGGTAGGCCAACACCGTCCGGATGCCGGTGGCCTCGCGGAAGCGCTCGCAACCGGTCCGGGCGCAGGTTCTGTCCTCGGCGAGCGTGCGGCGCTGTCGCGATCGGGTGGAGCCGGACAGAGATGTCTGCCGTAGACGCGGCGTCGTCGGCGAACGAGCGCACGCTGCGCAGCGACGCCGAGGGCGGGCTCGCCCGCGCGCGTCGGCGGACGAGCAGGAACCAGTGGCTGCGCTTCGCCCACCAGGGTGTCGCGGCGCGACTCCGACGCGTGCGCCCGGTGAGCCGCGAGCGGCGCCGTGCAGATGTCCGCCGAACCGAGCGAGCGCGGTTCTCACGTCGCCGTGCCGCCATGTCGAGGGCGGCCAGCCGCAAGGCGCTCTCGAGCGGCCCATAAGCGGCTGGTCACGAACTGGCTGCGGCCCCCGCACGCCGAAGATCTGCGCGACATGGAAGCAGGCGGAGTTGCCCACGGTGTTGACGAAGTCGAACGGCGAAGGCGAGACGGCCCGCGCTCGCACATGCGACACGAGCACGTCGAGCGGTGACCTCCAGATCGCCGCGACCGGAGGTGAAGTACGTCGCCGTTTCCGCGCGGCAGCAGTCCGCCCGTTCGACGCAGCGGCCCGCGCCGATCAGCGCAAGCTGGACGAAGCGGCCGATGCGACGCACGGAGGACGCCGGTCGCCTCCCGCGCAGCGAAGCGCCTTCAGGCGGCGGGGCTCGCCGGCCACTGTCGCGGCAGTAAGCCTCCCGTGGCGACGATGCGCATCCTGGGCACCGTCACGACCTCTCGAGATGACGAGCGAAGTGTTGTTGCCGCCGAAGCCGAACGAGTTCAGCATGAAGCGCCCGTCCGTCATCGATCGCTCGGCTTGGTTCAGGACCACGCCGAGCGCGGCGGGATCGGCGCCGATCCCCGGCGTCGCCGACCAGGAAGCCCATGCTCGATGGCGCGATAGAACAGAGACCAGCTCGGTGAGGCCGCAGGCGCCGAGCGTGTGGCCGATGAACGGCTTGAGGGCGCACAGATCGGCGGCATCGTCGCGAAGGTACGCAGAACGCCGGCAGCCTCCGCTTCATCGTTCGAGGGCGTGGCTGCGTGCCGTGGGCTTGACCGCGGTGATCGCCGAGGCTGGAAGCGCGGCGTCGGCCAGGGCCTGCTCCATCACCGTGGCCACCGAGGACCCGTCGGTGTTCGCGGCGACCACGCTGCTGTGGGTGTCGCAGAGGTTCGCGCCGCCCCGAACGTGAAACCAGCTCGGGACCGCCCGGTCCGAGCACCAGCGCGCTGCAGGCCCTCGCCCAGCGCGAGCCGTCGCGACGGGCATCGAAGGGCCGCATCGTCGACCGCGAGCAGGCCCAGGCCGAAGAAGCCCAGGGCGGTGAGGTCGTTGATGAGCTCGACGCCGAGCACCAACGCATGGTCGATCGCTCCGGTCTGGATCATCCGGGCGGCGTACCACGCGCCGTTGGCGCTGGCGCTGCACGCGGTGTTGAACGTGTAGTCCTCGCCCGCAAGCCGAATCGCTCCTCGGACGGCCTCCGCGAGGTTGCCGAAGCTGGAAGAGCGCAGCGCGAAGGCGATCGCCGCCGGCAGCGATCTCCTGCGGTAAAGGCTCTCCGACACCGAGATGTCGAACGAGGACGATCCGACGAAGAGAGCCATCCGGTCCTGCTCGGACGGACGCAGTCCGGCCTCTCCCACAGCTCCCTCGATGACGGCATGGATGACGTCGTCGAGCCGGCTCGAACCGACGCGAGCGGAAACCCGTGGAGCGGTTTGTACGGGGGATGCTCTCGACACGATCGTCGATCCGCCTGAGGAGGCGCTGCGGGGGCGTCGGCGGCTCGTGCAGCGCGGCGAGATTCTGCGCAACCCCGATGCCGAGATGCGTGGCAATTCCGGAACCCAGGAAAGCAGGGGAGGATCATGGAGCCGGACGGTCCGGCTCGGCTGTCAGGATGGTGTCCGCCAGCGTGTTGATCGATTGAAGGGCCCGGCGGGCTTCGGGTCCGCCTTCGATGCGGACGCCGCAGCGGTTCTTGACCTCCATGCAGATCTGAGCCGTCCAGCGAGTCGAGCTCAGGGGCTCCGCCGATCAGAAACTCGTCGTCGCTGATGGTGGCGATGTCCACGTTCTTGTCGCACTCCGTCGTGACCAACCGCTTCAGGTCCTGCTTTCAGCGATTCACGATCGACGGCGATCATGACGACATGATGTCATACCATAGATCCCGTGACGTCCGCCGAGGCCTCTGCCGTAGCCTGCTCCTTCACGCTCCTTCGCCGCGTCCGGATGCAACCGCTTCGCAACCGATCCGGGAGCCCGCGTGGTTGCGGAGGTCGGCGCGGAGAAGGTGACGGCGGCGCAGCCCAAGCGTACCCGACGCCAATCAAATCCAGGATCCCGCCGCCGAGCCCATCGCGCCGGGCGACCTCGCGCGGGTCAGGTTGAGCCGCCTCTTCTCGACGACTTCTCTGAACGGCGAGATTCTCCCGCCAGGAGGCGACGGCGGCGCGGCGTGACGGTCCCCGACGACCGAAGCTGGCCGAGTACATGGGGCACGCACCTCCCGACGGCGGCGCCCAGGCCCGCGCGGCGGCGCGGCGCGACCTCGACGATCCAGAAGCTCCGCGAGGCCGTCGTGCTCGCGGGACGTTCAAAGCGTGACCGACAAGCGAGATCGACGCCTGGCTGGCCGCGCGCACCCCCCGCCGGGAGCGCCCGCAGGCTCCAGGAACGCTGCGGACCCTGCGGCTCGCGTCGTAAATTTCGAGCGCTGGCGCGCGTGGCGACAGGAGATTCTTCGCCGAGAAAACCGTCGTTCGCCGAGGCCGAGCTGGCCTACGGCTCGGACTCGCTGCCCGGACGCGCGCCGCGCGACGCGGATCTCCGCGCTTCCCGCCGCAGAGATCGCCGCCGCCGTCAAGCGGCTCCAGCCCGGGAGCGCTGCGCGCCAGCGCTGCCGTTTCGAGTCCAGCGTGCTGCCTGTTTCTGCTCGAGGCCGCCGACGACCCGTCGGCGGCCACGTCGCGGCGGCGGGACGGTGCCCGGCGCGCGATCGCCCCCGGAGAAGGCCGCACGTCGTCGCGCGACAAGCCTCCCGGAGAGCCTCCGCGCGAAGACCGTCGTGAACGCGGTACGCCCACGAGCTG
>ERZ1370068.3950-contig-3045_pt1 | contig 55710 bp, 85 predicted proteins | sample MGYA00561227_ERZ1370068 | MGnify/ENA primary metagenome ERZ1370068 (study PRJEB38410, sample SAMEA6850437) | metagenome | study: Metagenomic assessment of the ecological functions of the soil: analysis of the soil microbiota associated with the... | reverse complement strand
CTTCGGCCGGCCCGGCGCCGGCGGTGCCCGTCCGGTAGTCGCCGAACTGGCCGTCCCGCGTGCCGAGCGCCTCCGTCACGCTCGGCTCGGAGCTGCGTGAAGTACGCCCGGCTCGAGCGCTGGTGGAAGCCGAGCGCGTTGGATGTCGGCCGTGGCCCGCATCGCGTCACGCATGCCCATGCCCTCCATCGCTCGGTGGACGACCCGCTTGTTGAGCGCCTGGAGGTCGGGCGGCACCCTGGCCACCCGGGCGGCGATCGCGAGCACGTCCTCGTCCAGCTCGGCCGCCGGAAGGCGCGGTTGGCGAAAGCCGGCGGCCACGGCCTCGGTCCCGGACATCGAGTCCCCGGTCAGCATGGCCTCCATGGCCCGCCGCCAGCCGAGCAGCCACGGGTGCCACGCCATGTCGGGCGAGCTCATGAGCCGCACCGGCGGGTAGCCGATCTGCGCGTCCTCGGCGACGTAGACGAGGTCGCAGGCGGTGGCCAGCTCGGTTCCGCCGGCCAGGCGGTAGCCGTGCACCTGGGCGATCGAGCGGGGTCGCCATGTCCATCATCTCGAACCAGCCCTGCAGCACTGGCGGGCCCAGCCGCCGTCGGCCGCGGTGATCGGCCAGGGTGGTTCCTCGGCGGGTCCTGCGCCAGGTCGTAGCCGGCGGAGAAGCACGGACCGCCGCCCCTGATGACGACCGCCCGGATCCCGGGATCGGCGTCGGCGTCGCGCAGGGCGGCGAACAGCTCGCCCCGCAGCGTTCGAGAGCGCGCTGCGCTTCGCCGGGCGGTTGAGCGTCAGGCGGCGGATGGAGGGCGTGGGCTCGTCGACGAGGACGAGCGGCTCCGGACCGCCGGGCGCACCGGGCGATCCCGGTCCGTCCGCTCCCGTCTCCCCGTGGGCCATGGCTCTCTCCGGCTCGCGTCGTGTCGACCCGAATCTACCGCCCGATCACTTTCAGACCCACGCGGCGCACGCGGCACGGCAGCGTCCGTTCATGTCAGCGGATCCGGCACTGGATGGTCCGGATCGCTGACATGAACGTTTCGCTTCGCCTCGGTGGACCGCGCCGGGCGAGCCCACCGCAGGGCTACGGCGTGAAGACGCCGGTCTTGCCCCTCCAGGTTCACCTTGAACCCAGTGTCCTTGTAGCCGCCGGACGCCGGGTCGAAGACCGCGATGTAGCCGTCCTCGACGGCGTAGGCATCCTTCGTCCCGTCCACCTTGTACTTGCCGGCCGCCGCGAGTGGGAGCGACAGGTCCGTGCTCCAGACGGCGTTCATCATGTTGGCCCTCGTCAGGCCACCCTCCATCGCGCCGCCCGCGCCAGGTTGTCGACGATGACCGTGGCGATGTCGTAGCCAGTGGCGGTGTTGCCGAGCTTGGGATCGGCGCCGCCCCGTACTGCTGGACGTCGGCGAAGTACTGCTTCATCTCCGGATCGTCGGCGAAGGCCGGATCGGAGGGGTCCTTCTGGGTGACGATGGTGTAGGCCTCGGCCGCGGCCTCACCGCGCCGGGGCGACGAAGTTCTGCACCGACTGGCACGTGGCCGAGGATGATCGGGCCGGTGAAGCCGCCCTGGCGGGCCAGCTTCATCAGGTTGGTGCAGAACGTGGACGTCGTCTCGGCGAGGATGACGTCGGGGTTCGAGGCCAGGATCTGGGTGACCTCTGTTGGACAGATCCGACGTCGGCTCGTGGGTCACCGTGGACACGACGTCGAAGCCGTTGTCGGCCGCCGTCTTCTCGAACTGCTTCTGGTAGGACTTCCCGAAGTCGTTGTTGTAGACGAGTCGTGCGACCTTGGCCCCGTTCGGGTACTTGTCCTTGAGGAACTCGGTCCAGGCGATGGCCTCGGTCGGGTAGGACATGATGCCGCCCACCGTCCAGGGTGGTTGGCAGGATCGCCCCACGCGAGAAGCCCGTCCCGACCCAGGCCTGGGGCACGCAGGCCGCTTCGTAGTCGCCCGCGTGCCCGCGACGTTCGGCGTGCCGATCTGGATGGCCGAGGCGAAGATCTTGTCGCCCTGGATGGCCTCCTGCACCGGCCGGCTTGACTTGGCCGGGTCGTAGGCGTCGTCCTTCGTGACCACCTCGATCTTGCTGGCCGTCGACCCCGCCTGCGGCGTTCACCTTGTCGAAGAGGACCTTCATGCCTCTGGCGCGATCTGCCCGAAGGCGGCCAGCGGTCCGGTCTGGGGACCGATGAAGCCGATCTTGATCGGCGCTCCGTCGGCCAGCGGCGTCGTGGCGTCGGCCGGGCAGCTGGTGGTCGGCACCTGGAACGATGCCGCAGCGGCGGGCTTGCTGCTCGGCGCCGGAGGACGCCGGAGCCTCGGTGGTGGCCGCGGCTGGCGCGCGGTCGTCGGGCCTCGTCGCTGTGCGGCTGCGCGTGGTCGAGGCCGACTTCGAGTCGCTGCCGCACGAGGCCGCCAGCACGGCCAGGACAGCGGTGATGGGCAGGGTGGCCCGCAGGCCCACTGATCGCGTCGTCAACTTGCTCCCTTGCGTTGGACACGATGGATGTTCTTCGCCGGACCCGCACGCACACGTGTCCCGTGCAGACGACCCCCGGCGGACGGACAGGGCTCCCCGAGCGAGTGTCCGCCACGACCTTAGCTGAACGCCGCGGTGTCGTCGGCGGAGTGCACACTGATCGGGGACGGCTGGACGCCAGGCAGCAGCTCGGGGCACGAACGCGCACCACCTGTGTCCTTCAGCAGCCGGAAGCCGGCGACGATCCCGCCGGGCATGAAGAACACGAGCGCGATCGAGGATGAGGCCGCAGAGCACGTAGGCCTCGGGACCGGGGAACGCGTTGAAGGAGAGGTAGGGGCAGAACTCGACGATGACGCCGCCGAGCGCCGGGCCGATGATCGTTGCGATGCCACCGATGACGAGACCGGCGATCAGCTCGATCGAGCGCTGGAGCCCGAAGCTGTCGGGGCGATCGTCCGCTCGGCGAGGGCGAAGCAGCCGCCGCCGACCGACGTCCAGAACGGCGCTGACGGCGAACGCCATCACCTTCACGCTTTGGAGCTGTTGATGCCCGACGCGAGATCGCCTCCGATCTCGTTGTCCCGCATGGCGACCGTGGCCCGCCCGACGCGGCTGCGCACCAGGTTCGAGGCCAGGAGGAACATGACGATGGCGATGAGGAAGACGGTGACGAAGATCCAAGCGTTGTGCCGTCGAGGTGACCGGGACCCACGGACGGCGCGCTTCCAGCGGAAGCCGTTCGGCACGTCGCCCTTGCCGACGGTGATGGTCTCTGCCGTTGCCACCACCGGTCAGGCTCTCCATCTTCTTGACGATCGAGGGGAAGGCGCAGCGCGATGCCCAACGTCACCAGGGTCAGGTAGAGGTCGCGGATGCGCAGCGCCGGCAGGCCTGACGAGCGCACCGACCGCGAACCCGATGTGCGCCGGCCACCCGTGCAGGGTGGCGAGGAAGGGCCATCCGTGGTCGGCGACGAGGATCATCGTCGTGGCAGCACCGATCCCGAAGAAGGCCGGAGTGGCCGAGTGAGACCTGGCCTGAGTAGCCCGTGACGAGGTTGCAGAGCCCCCCAGGATGGCGATGGCCAGCGTCACGCGCCCGCGCCCACCGCAGCACCAGGTAGTCCTCCCCCGGTCCGAGGACGTAGACGGCGACGGCGAGGACGCAGCAGCCAGCTCCAGCACCTGCCAGACGCGGTGCTCGACCGACCCCCGGACGATGACGCGAGGCGCTCCGCACCTCGTTCCACCTTCGGCTTGAGCCGAACAGTCCCTGGGGCCGGAAGTAGAGGACGATCATGATCACGGCCAGCACCATGACCAGGCTGAGCTCCGTTGCCGATGGCGGTGAAGAAGCGGGCACGAAGGTCTCGATGAGGCCCGACGAGCAGGCCGCCGACGACCGCCCCGGCGATCGAATCGAACCCGCCCAGTGCGGCCGCGGCGAAGCCGTAGAGGAGGATGGCTGCCCATGAAGTTGAAGTCAGAGCACTCCGCGTACTCGGCGACGATCGCCCCGGCGATGGTGCCAGATCCCCGCCGGCGAGCGCCCGGCCCGAAGCATCAGCATCCGCTGGACCGGGATGCCCACCAGCGCGCGCTCGACCTCGGGTTGGCGGCGACGGCTCTGGTAGGCCAGGCCGAGCTTCGTCTTCTTCAGGAGCAGGTTGACGAGGATGACGAGGACGGCCACTGTCGCCCATGACCCCGATGGCCTTGTAGGTGATGAAGAAACTTGGGCGGCCCGTCCAGGATGTCTGATCTTGTGTCGTTCAGCTTGCCGGGGAACGGCTGCGGGATGGGGCTGCGGGGTTGTACGTTCCCCAGATCTTGGCGGCGAGCCCGTTGAGGACGAAGAACAGGCCCAGGGTCAGATGACCGGGCCGAGCACGCTGCGCTTCTCCAGCGGACGGATGAGTCCCCCGGTGGATGGCGGCGCCGGCCAGCAGGAGAGCCCGACGACGGCGAGGATCGAGAGCCATGATGTTCCACCTGTGCTCGACGGTCAGGACGAAGATGAGGAACGTCGAGAACATCGCCATCTCGCCCTGGGCGAAGTTCAGTGGCCCGTCGTCTTGTAGATGATCACCGACCGTCAACGCCATGAGCGCGTACACCGCCGTTGGCCAAGCCGTTCGAGAGGTTCTGCAGGAACAGCGACAGGCGGAAGAAGTTCTCCTCGACGCCGGGGAAGGCCAGGATCATCGGCTCGTCCTCCTCAGAACCCGAGGTACGCCCGGCGCACCGAATCGTCGGACTTCAGCTCGTCGGCGGCAGCCGCTGAGCACGATCCTGGCCCGCCTCGAGGACGTACGGCGATGGGCGACGCCCAAGCGCCAGGTTGGCGTTCTGCTCGACTACCACGAACATCGTGACGCCCTCCTTGTTGAGCTCGGCGAACTGGCGGAACAGGCCCTGGATGACGAGGGGCCAGCCCGAGCGACGGCTCGTCGAGCAGGAGGAGCCGCGGGCGACATGAGCGCCCGGGCGACCGCCAGCATCTGCTGCTCGCCTCCCGAGAGGCTGCCGGCCTGCTGCGTCCGCCGCTCCTGCAGCCGAGTGGAACATCGAGAACCAGCGGTCGATGTCGTCCCGCACCCCGGCTGCGGTCTTTGCGGGTGTAGGCCCCGGCCTCCAGGTTCTCCTCGACCGTCAGCTTCGGGGAACGTGCCCTGACCCTGCGGCACGTGGCCGATCCCCGCCGCACCACCCGCCCGTGCGCTTGCCGACCAGCTCCTCGCCGGCGAAGCGAACGCTCCCCCACGTGTCGATCATCTGGCAGAGCGCCCGCAGGGTCGTCGCCTGCAGCTCGCCGTTGGCCCCGAGGAGCACCGACCATCTCGCCGTCGTCGACCGTGAAGTCGACGTCGCGCAGCACCTGACCTGGCCGTAGCCGGCGCAGAGGCCCGAGACCTGGAGGAGGGCCATCAGGCCGGCGTCCCGAGGTAGGCCTCGATCACCTTGGGATCGTTCTGCACCTCGACCGGAGACCCCCTCCGCGATCTTGCGACCGAAGTCCAGGACGACGACCTTGTCGGAGATCCCCATGACCATCCGCATGTGGTGCTCGACCAGCAGGATGGTGAGCCGGTGCCGGTCCCAGAGGGAGCGGATGATGCTCCGGCCAGCTCGTCCACCTCGGCGTGGGTCAGCCGGGCGCGCGGCTCGTCGAGCAGCAGCAGTGAGGGCCTCGACGGCCATGGCGCCGGGCGCGATCTCGATGCGCTTCAGCGTGCCGAAGGGCAGCACCGACGGCCGGATCGAGCGCGAGGTCCTGGGCCGAGAGTCGTAGAGAGATGAGGAGGACTTCTCGGTGAGCGCCGCTCCTCCCGCCGCACACGACGAGGTGGAACGGCGACCGTGCATGCGACCGCTGTCCGGTGACGAGCCCCCACCATGACGTTCTCGGAAGCACTGTGAGACGGGGAGCAGGGCGAGCGTTCTTGGGACGCGCGAGGCACGAGGCGGGCGATGCCGTGGGCCGATGCCCGAGAGATCCGCCGTTGACGCAGCATCGCCGCTCGTCGGCTGGTAGATGCGGGAGACGACGTTGAAGAGCGCTCGTCTCTGCCGGCGCCGTTCGGACCGATCAGCCCACAGATCTCGCCGGCCTCGACCGAGAACGACAGCTCGTCCAGCGCCACGATGCCGCCGAAGCGCACACGCTTCACCCCTCGCCGGACGTGTCGAGGAACCGGCAAAAGGATCCCAACCCACCGCCCTGGTGGGCACACCGAATTGCGCTGCCGCGGGTCCGCGCCCACCGTAGCGTGCCGCAAGCTTCCTGGCCTCTCGGGCCGATCGCGACCCAGCCCGCATCCGGCCGCCACCCAGTCTGCGTCGCGTGCGAGGCGGGGGCCGGCAACAGGGGTTGCCCGACGGACGAGTTCACCTGCGATCTCGACTCGCTTCCAGAAGGAGAAGCGGATCTGGCTTCGAAGCGTCCTCGAACGCCGCTGCCCGAGTCCGCGCCGGAGGAGGGAGCCCCTTTCGAGGCGCAGTGGGGCGAGGAGCTCGGACTCGGTCGCGGTCTCCTCGAGCTCCGAAGCGAGAGAGAGAGTGACGCGCGCCCGCCTCGAGGCCGCCCAGGCGTGGCACCTGCGGCTCAGTCTCGGCGCGGGCTGCATAGCCATCGATCAACTGGCCGGAGTCAGTCTCTGGCGGCCGGCGGCTGCCGACGAGCTACCTGCGAGGCTGGCGGCGAGGTACGAGCGCTTCGCCCGTTCCCTGGCAACGAGCTGCCGTTGACCTCGGATGGGCCTGATCGCCTCACCGTCGCCCACGTGCGCGCACGCAGAGCGGTGGCCGATGCCCGCTTTCTCCGTGCGGCCCGCTGATGCGGATGTGGCGGACGCACAGGCGCGCAAGGCTGTTCGAAGCGACCGCTCGGCCGTGGGAGGCTGATCCTCAGCCGGGGTGATCGACCGTGCGGTGACGGCGACACGGCAGCGGGTGCTGAACGCCAGAAGGAGTCTGGACGTCCGGCGCCTCCATTCTCGCGCCGACTGGGGCCTGGCCCATCACCCGCACCCGATCCCGGCGTCCCGTAGGCGACAGGGGCTGACCGCGCTTCACGGTGCCCGTTGGGCGCTTCGGGGTCAGACATCCGGTCCATCCGGCAGGCATTTTGACGCAGTGCGGAAACAGCCTTCTGGTCGATAGGTCTTTCTGACCGTGACGTCCGCTGCTCCCCGACGCGCACTTCCTTGTCTCCTGGCGTCAGCGACGCCGCTGGCGCAAAAGTGGCGCTAGACCTGCCGCAAAGTCGAGGCGGGTCACCACTCCGGCGCAAGGGGCGGTGGCGGCCGCGTCAGACGGCCGGTACGAGCAGGTCCTCTCCCTGGCCCACCACCTCGAGCTGCACGGACTTGCACCCGCTGGTGCGCCACAGTCGCTGGCGCCGACGCCCGCAGATCCGCCTCCGCGCCAGCCCGGCTGACCGGAGACGCCGCCGCGCCGCCGCCCGACCTGCGGGCTGCCGCCGGCCGAGGCCTCGCTCGGCAGTGCTGATGTGGATCTGGCCAACACTTGGCGCACGTGAGCGAGGCCGTCTCCTGCTCCTCAGGCCGCGCCTGCTGGCCGACACCGGCGAGTGGGGCACGTTCGCGTGGGCCGAGCACGTGCTCAACGCCCGGCTACCGCATTGCCGGAGGCTCGGACGAGATCCAGCGCAACATCATCGGCGGCGCGCGATGCTCCGGACTGCCGCGCCGAGCGCAGCGCCGTCGACAAGGACCTCCGTTCTCGGCGGTGCTGGCGCATGGTCCCGGTCCGCTGATCTCCGGTCTCCGCTGGCGTCACCGACCTCGAGCGACCGACCTCAGCGGACGACGAGCCACGCGCGCTCCACGGGCCCAGCGCGGCTCCGGGCCGACCGTGCCGCCCGCCGGGCGGCTGGTCGAGACGCAGGAGCCGCCCCGGCACGGTGACCACCGCGCCGCGGCCCGACCAGGTTCAACGCCACGGTGGTGCATCGCCCCGGGCGAGACCCACTCCCTCGGATCGCGGTCGGGCGGTACTCGCCCCGCCGCAGGCCGCCTCGTGCTGCGCGGCGGGCGCGAGGACCGATCCGGCAGAGGCGTCAGCGTCGAGTCCGGTCGTCGCGCTGGTCGGCCACGTTGCACCGTCGCCGCTGCTCGCCGATCGGCAGCCACGGTGGCGACGTCAGCGCCGGTGAAAGCCTCGCCACGGCCCGCCCGCCACTGCATCGCGCGTCGCGATGCGCGATCGCGCCCGTCCAGGGACCGGCCGGCTCCGGAGGCCCACCGGGTCCTTTGCAGCTGGCTGGCGGGTGATGGCGCGCCGTGACCATCGCCGATCTCGCCGCCGTGGCCGAGGACCGGCTGCGCCCGCAGGGACAACAGGCGCGACATGAGCGTGCCGAGGCCGGACGCTGGCGGGGGATCGTTCTGCGCCCAGCCGGTCGGGGCGGCGTTGTGGTCGTGGTTGGAGCCCGTCCAACGAGACCGGCCACGCGCCGTCCGGCAGCGCGGCCTTCCGTGTCGTCCACGAACTCGGCGCAGCGAAGCTGGCGCGGAACGGCGCGCCAGAGCGGGAGGTTGAAGGCCAGCTGAAGTTTCACGTCGCCCTCCCGTAGAAGCAGGCCGCGGCGGCGCCGGGCTGGCGACGTGAGGTCTCCGCCGAGGAAGCGTGCCGGGGCAGTGAGTCGCGCAAGTCTCGGCCCCGCTCCGCTGCGCGCCGGCGATGGACGTCGTGCGAAGCCTCGGCCGCTCGGCGTTCACCCGCTCGGGCCCCGTGGGTCGATCCGAGTAAAGTCGAACCGGCAGGGTTGTCGCTGCAGCTCCCTGTCCTTGATGATCGTGTAGCGGACGCCGCGGCGGAAGCCGGCGGCGCCGCTGCGGTCGAAGACCGAGGGCGCTGCGATCCGGCCAGACTCTCGACGAGGTCCGGGTAATCCACCAGTTGAGGTCCGGTCGCTCGGGGACGAGCGGCAGGCACCACTGGTGTTATCCGGTCACCTGCGTCGAAAGCTCCCGGCCGTGCCGCGCCGGGCGGAGCTCTGCCAGAAGCTGTTTCGGGAGGGGGCGCCGTTGCGGTCGCCAGGGTGGGAATCCCCGTCGGCCCAGACGTACCAGTCGCGGTGGGCGGCGTCGCGGGCAGAGCGGAGGCCGAGACCACGGGTGCTGGTCGCTGGCGTGTCGGCACCAGGTCCATGAGCACGCCGGATGCCCCGCTCGGCCGCGGCTTCGCGACCAGCTCGTCGAAGTCGGCCAGCGTGCCGAGCGCCGGGTCGACGTCGCAGTAGTCGGCGCACGTCCGCTGGCCCCAGTCCTTGCTATCTGGTGAGACCGGTGACGGTTCAGCCAGATGGCGTCGACGCCCAGCCACTCGAGGTGGCATCCGGTGGCGGGTGACGCCCGCAGGTCGCCGATGCCGTCGCCGTTCGGTGTGGCGTGAACGACCGCGGTAGATCCCTGGTAGATGACGCCGTCCACTCCACCACTGGCGCGACGGTTCGTCTGGCGCTCGCCCGGCAGCCCTCGCGCTCGGCCTCTGCTCAGTCATCGATCTCCGTCCGGCTTCCGGGCCATCGCTCGCGCCTGCGCCTGCTCAACCGATCATCCGCGCCCGGTGCCGCCATCTGCTCGCTCTCCTCGCTCTCATCGATCTCCGTCCGCCGCTCGGACCGCTCGCCCGTCCCATCATCCGTTGCTCACCACGCGGGCCTCGGCGACGGCGCTGTCGTCGCGGATGGCTTCAGCCAGACCGCCACCGCCACGTCCTGGGTGAGAGCATCTTCACGCCCGCGCAGGACGGGCTACAACCACAGCGCGGGCTGGTGTCGCCGCCGGTGTGCGGGTTGGTCATAGTCCCGTGCGCCGATCGATGCCTGGGCAGGACCGTGTCAGCCCTGGATCCTCATCCGCCAGCCCGGCGCACGACTCCGTGATGCGCACGACACCGGCCTTGGTGGCGCTGTAGACGAGGTCGGTCGGCGCCGCCGCAGCGCCGCGGTGGAGGCAGTGCTGACGATGCAACCCACACCACGCTGCGCAGCGCCTGATCCTCCCGTCCCCATCGCCACGCTGCCCAGGTTGACCGTGCATCACCTTCATGATCCGCTCCGAGCTCGCGCCTCTTTGGCCGGATCGGTCCCCGCCGATGAGGCCGGCGCTGTTGCAGACGATGTCGACACCGCCGAAGGTGGCCTCCGTGGCGGTGAATATCGTCCTGACGTCGTGTGGGCCAGGCCATTGTCGATCCCTGACCGAACGCCGCCGCACGCGCCGGAGCTCCTCCTCGATCTGCCGCACGGTGGCCTGTCCCCGCCGATGTCGTCCATGTCGGCGACCAGCTGACCGCGCCTGGCCGCCACACGCCGAGCGGCGCTGGCTCGGCCGATGCCTGCCACCGGCCCCGTCACGAGTGCACCGGTCTCGGATCTCCGCGACGATGTATCCGCTGACGGGTCCAGGACGAGATCACGCCGGCAGTGGCAACCTGTGGAGATGGAGCTGCGGTGCAGGCAGGATCGACGCCCGAGGAGGTGGACACCGGGGACCGACGCCGAGCGCACGCGCCGGCGCTCCGCGGTCGACGCGTGGCGATATGAGCGCCTCGAGGTCACTGGAGGCCTGAGCCGGCTGTCCCTGGTGGCACAGCCCGTGGCGCTCCTGGTGTTCAGCGCGGGCTGCTGTTCTTCCTCGGCGTGGCCGCCGGCTACGCCCTTCAACGGCGGCGGTCGCCCGTCGGGCAACGCCGTCGACATCGGCTTCCTGCAGGACATGCGGGCCCACCACGACCGGTGCCGTCCACGATCGGCCTACAGCACTGCCTCGGAGAAGCCGGCCGCCGAACAGGACGCCGTCCTGCGCTCGATCGCCAAGACGATCATCTCCGACCAGCATGCACAGCGCGCGGCATGGCCGCGCTGCTCATCGGAGATCAGCCAGCCGCCGGCCAACGAGATCGCCGGGCGATGGCGTGGATGAACCAGCCCGTGCCCTCGATCGGATGCCGGGGATGGCCACTGCGGACGACTCTCGCGCAGCTCGTGGCGCCGCCACGGCCGGCAGCCGACTAGCTCGCTGTCGACCTGATGGTCGCCCACCACGAGGGCGGCAGTCCACTGGCCGAGTACGCGGCGCAGCACGCCCGCCGCCGACGGCGCAGCCTCGCCGCCGTTAGCATGGCGACACGCAGCGCGGCGAGATCGTCGACCTGCAGGACGCACTGGCCCGTTCGCAGGCCTGAGCGCCAGGAGCGGGCGGGACAGCGGCCATCGGCAACGGCGCCGCGCCCGTGAGATCGGGCGACCGACGGATCGTCGCTGCGGTGGGCGCCACCATCCTGGTCGTCGCGCCTGCTCGTCGCGCCTCGACGTCGTCACGGTGCGGGCCACCGGCCGCTCGCGCTGCCGACGTCGGCCGCGAGTGGCGCCTCACCGTCGAGCGACCGCCGGCAGCTCTCGACCAACATGGCGAGGAGCATCACCGACACCCCGAGCATCCACGTCTCGGGCCCCCGGCGCACGCAGGGCTGCGACGGCTTCGTCGCGCTGGTGGTGGCCGACATCCAGTCGTTCTGGACGGCCAGCTACCCGACCATCGCCGGCGGGCAGGCCTACCGGGACCTGAAGGGCGGGCTGCTGGCCGGTCGGACGCGGGCGCGACGTGCCGGGCTGTGGCGAGCCCCGCACCGACTACCGCGAGGTCCAGGACAACGCGTTCTACTGCCCCGACGGCGAGCTTCATCGCCTTCGACGACGCCTGCGCTTCCCCGCAGCTCGAGTCCCGCTTCGGGCGCTGCACGGTCGCCACGGTCCTGGCCCACGAGTGGGGCACGCCATCCAGCACCGCCGCAGCCTACTCGCTGTCGGGCGTCCTCGACCGAGCTGCAGGGGCGGACTGCTTCAGCGGCGCCTGGATGGGGCACGTCCGCAGCGGCGGCGCGCGCCACAGCTGCAGCTCAGCGACACCGATCTGCGCCGGGCCATCACGGGCATCCTCGAGTTCCGCGGACGACCCTGGCACCTCGGCACAGGAGCAGGCGGCGCCCACGGAGCGCGCCTGATCGGCTCGGCAGCTTCCAGGACGGTCTCGAGGGGCGGACCGAAGGCGTGTGATGCCTACTCCGGTCTCCCCGCCCGTGGTGCTGGAGCTTGCCCTTCGAGAGCCAGGCGACGCCCAGACCCAGGGCAACCTGCCCCTGCGCACGCTGGTCCAGCGACGTGCCGAAGGACCTCGACCGGTTCTGGGAGTCTGGTGCTGCAGCGGTCGGGGGCACGTTCCCCGGGCGCTCAGCGCCTCGGTCAGGAGCTACGCCGACGGCGGCCCGTACCCGTCGTGTGCTCGGCCTCACGGCCGCGGACTTCAAGGTCGGCGTCGTCTACCGCCCGAACCCGGAGTTCGTCGCGCTACGAGGACGGCGGCGAGAACGCCAGCCCACGACTCCATCGGCGACTTCCGGTCGGCGTGCTCTTCGCGGACAGCTGGGCGAAGCGCTCCAGCACCGCCTCGGGCTGCGCACCGATGGCGACCAGGCGTCGCTCCAGCGCGACCTGCCTCACCGGGGCCTCGGCGGCCGACGTCGTGCCCCGGCCGACCCAGGCCGACGACGTTCTTCGCCATCTCTCCGCGGCGACCTCGACGAAGGCCGTGCAGACGTACACTGGTCTTCACCCAGGACGCCGACGAGTCGGCCGACCAGGCCCTGGCTCGCATCGGCTCGTTCCGCGAGGGATCTTCATCGGGCCTGCCGAGCTGCGGCCTCTGATCCGCCGAGCCGGACGAAGTACCCTCGCCGGCATGCCGCGAGCCCGTCGAGACGCTGGCGGCCATCGACGTCGGCACCAACAGCTTCCACCTCGTCGTGGCCCGGGTGACGGGCGAGGATCGCTTCGAGGTCGTGACCAGCGAGAAGGAGATGGTCCGGCTCGGGACCGGCAGCGGCGACATGAAGCGGCTGACCCGGAGGCCATCCAGCGGGGCGTCGGCCACCCTGCGACGGATGAAGCAGATCGCCGACATCGACGGCGCGCCGTCCGGTGCGCGGTGGCCACCAGCGCGGTCTGGGAGGCCGAGAACCGACGACGAGTTCGTGACGCGGGCGCGGGAGGAGCGCCGGCGTCGAGGTCGAGGTCATCTCGGGGTCGAGGAGGCCCGGCTCATCCACCTCGGCGTGCTGCAGGCGGTGCCGGTCTTCGACCAGCGCCCCGCTGCTGTGCGACATCGGCGGCGGCTCGACCGAGGTGCTGGTCGGCCAGCAGGGCCAGGTCCTGACGGCTCGCAGCTTCGAGCTCGGCGCGGTCCGCCTCACCAACCGCTTCTTCGCCGGCGAGCGCCTCCACCTGAGCGCGTGTCATCGTGTCCGCACGTACGTCCGCTCGACCCTCCCGCCCTACGGCAGGGAGGTCGCGGCGCACGGCTTCGAGGTGGCGGTCGGCTTCGTCGGGGACGATCCAGGCGGTTGCCGCAGATCGCCCAGGCGGCGACGGGCGCCGAGCCACCCCGCTCGTTCAACCGCTTCCGCCTCACGAGCGACGAGGTCCGGGCACGTGACCGAGGCTCCTCGCCGGGCGCCCTGAGCATCAAGCAGTGGCCCGCATCCCCGGCGTCGACGCCGACCGCGCCGACATCATCCTCGCCGGCGCCCTCATCCTCGAGGGCGTCGCCGGAGACCTTCGGCGTCGGCGAGCCCAGGTGTCCGAGTACGCACTGCGGCGAGGGCGTCCTGCTCGACACCATCCAGCGTCTGCGGGCGGCTCCCTCCACCACCTGCGCGACGTCTCGCGGCGCAGCGTCCTGCACCTGAGTGGAGCTGTGCGACGAGGAGCCCGAGCACTCGGCCCACGTCGCCCGCCCTGGCCGTGGAGCTCTTCGACCAGCTCACCGCCCTCCCTGAGCTCACCGAGCTCGCGGATCTGCAGGCGAGCTGGCCCGGGAGTACCTGAGGCTGGCGCGCCGTTCGCCAACGTGGGGCTGTTCATCTCCCACACGCCGCCACCACCTCCACTCGTACTACGTCGTGCGCAACACCGAGGTGCTGACCGGGCTGACCGACGACGAGATCGAGATCATCGCCCTCGCCCGCCCGCTCACCGCAAGAGCAGCTCCGAAGCCCCGCCACCCTGAGTTCGCGCGGCTGTCAGCCGGGCGACCAGCGGCTGGTGCGGGCGCTCGGGGATCCTGCGGGTGCCATCGGCCTCGACCGCAGCCACGCTCGCCGGGTGGCCGCCACCCGCTGCCACCTCGACGGCGACCTGCTCGTGATCGGAGGTGCGTCCCGGCCGGTGACGCCGGCATCGAGCTGGAGCTGTTCACCGCCGAGCAGCGGCGCGAGAGCTGCTCGGAGGAGGTCGTCGGCCACACCGTCGCCCTCGCCGCCTTCCGCCTCGACGCACTGCCAGCCCCCGCCGGCCCGAGTCCGCCCGCCCTCCGACGATGTCACCGGAATTGCCCGAAACCGCGGTGGATCCCCGACGAACCACCGAGGAAGCCAGGGATCGACCTGGTCAGGGGCCGGCCTCGCCGGCGGGGCCGGGTCCCGCGCGGCGCTGCGTGCGGGACACGGGCTTGGCGACGCAGGGCGGCCAGCTCTGAGGGGCGGTGGTCGCCCTGCATCGCTGTGGCCTTCGCACCCTCCACGATATCGGCCGGCCTCGGCGGCGGGCCGCTCGGCGCAGGAGCTCGGCCGCGCCGGCATGCCGTCGACCACCGGCGACGACGCCGCCAGTTTTCACCAGGAGGAGCGGCACCCTCGATCTGCGCCAGGATCGTCCCAGAGGCGGCAGGTGTGGCGGCGCAACTCGTCGCCGCCGATTTCGGGCAGGCGTCGGCTGCGCCTCCGGCCGCGAATCGCCCCCGCCGGTCGTAGTTCCAGGCCCACTGAGCCGTCCGGCAGCGGGTGGGCGCTGTGGAGAGGATGCCCCTCCGGAGCGACGGCTCGCTGCGGGTCGGCGCCAGTGCCTTCGATGGTCCGGGCCAGGATGGCGGCGTCAGAAGCTCGGGAAGGTCTGCGGCCCATCGACGAAAGTCGATGATGGCCTGCGCCTTGCGCCGGTTCACCCCGGGGGTGATGTCGACGAGGACCACGCGGCGGACCAGGCCGGGCCAACGCGCCAGGCTGGCGAGCTGGCGTCGCCGGTCGCGCCCCCGAGCGACATCCCGACCACCGCGCCGGCCGGGGAGCCAAAGCCGCTCGACACCCCGCGCCACCGCGCCGGGCCAGGTTGTCCGGGCTGTAGGTGCTGTCGTCCCGCCAGCTCGAGTGGCCGTGTCCCGGCAGGTCGAAGGCCACGAGGGCTACCGGGTCGACGGGCCAGCGCGACGGTGTCCCACGTGCGCGCTCATCGCGGTGCCGTGGAGGAACACGAGCTCCGGCGGCTCCGCTCCATCGCCGGGGCCCCACACGAGCGCGCTGGAGGGTCCCGCCGCCCGTGAGCGCCACGTCCTCCCGTCGTACGCCTCGGGAGCCCGCGCCACGGGAGCCTCGAACTCCGAGGCGTTCTCTGGAACAAGCTGAGCTCGTCGTACGGGCAGCCGGGTCCATGGTAAGCTCGGTCATCGTCGAGGCCGTGCCGGTCATGCGATCGGGTCCGCTTCGCCGCATCTTCGCCGCTCGCCGCGGCGGCGGGAACGGGGGCGTCGAGCGGCTCGGCCAGCCTGGGGTCCCACCCGCGCAGTGGCCAGCGCACCGGCCGCCGACGCCGCCGGTTCCGCGGCGGCGAGCGCCGGCGCGGCAGCGGGTGCCGGCGGGGCCAGCCAGCCTCGTCCTCCGGCCGGTAGCCGCAGGCCGGGACTCGCCGGTGACCGCACGCGCCCTCGCCGGCTACACCGGTGACGCCTTCTTCGATCCCGCTGACGCGCCGGCCGGCGTGCTGCCTGGCGAGATCATCCGGTCCCGGCCGGTGACGCGGGTCGCCGTCGACGGTGCCGAGGCGTGGCAGTCCCACTGAGCCTGGTCCCGGTGCCGAGACCAGCCGGTCGCCGTCTCCGCCACCCGCCGCCGCGCCCACCGCGCGCCACTCGAGCCCAGTGGCCGTCCTGGCCTGGGCCCACGGGACGACGCCGGCATGGGCGATCAGTGCTCGATCACGGCGGGCGTCGCCGACGGCTCGGCCCCGGACCTGACGATCGCCAAGGGGGCCGCTCGACCAGGGCCTCACCGTCGTGCCTCCCTGACTACCAGGGCTCAGGGGCTTCCAGACGCCGGGCGACCACGCTCTGCCTCGTCGGCCAGGCCGTGAGGGGCGCAACGTGCTCGACGGCATCCGCCGCCACCCGCCTCAGACGCCTCGGGCGCCACGCCCGACTCCGGCGGCGGTCGTCTGGGGCCACTCCCAGGCGCGCCAGGCGGCGGTGGCGTTCACGGCCGCGAAAGCCGCAGCCCACCTACGCTTCGGACGTGCATCTCGTCGGCGCCGCGTCGCTTCGCGCGCCGGCGTCCGACCCCTCACCGGGGTTGGCTCCGCAGACGGCGCTGCTGCAACCTCTGCCTACCGCGGCTTCTTCTTCCTGATGTCACTGCCGTCGGCCTCCTGGGCCTGGCGTATCCAGAGCTGGCGGCGGACGACCAGCCCTCACCGACGCCGCCGGCCGTGAGGCGCTGGCGCGGGGTCGACGACGAGTGCCAGCCTGACGAGACGCTGACCACGTTCCGCGCACGAGGATCCGGCATCCGCTGCTTGGCCGGACTGCCCTCGACCAGCCCCGCTGGCAGAAGCTTCAGGCCCTGGCCGCCAACCGCTGGCGATCGGCCCACCCCCGAAGCCACGATCTTTCCTCTGGCCACGGGGGCGCCGACGACCTCGCACCGCCGCAGCTCTGGCGCCGCGCTGCTGGCCCGGCTACCAGCGAGCTCGGCGTCACGGCTCTTCCCGAAGTGTGTACCCTCGACACCGGCCACGTGCCCGGTCATCGCGGCCGCCTGCACGCCACAGACGTCATCGGCGTAAGCCACTGTCCAGGGGCCTCGCTTGGCGGGCGAGCCGGACTCCCGAAAGCAGCTGCTTCGAGCCGGCTCAGGCGGGAGGCCCGGCCGGCGCGCGCCGCGGCCGGCCGCGATGGATGACAGGGGTGGCCTCAGCGGCGTGGATCGGCGCCGGCCTCGCCGCTCCTGACCGTTGCCCGGCGCGGACTGCGCTGGCCGGCGCCGGCGTGGCCGGCGGCGCCGGGTCGGCGGCGGGCGGGGCGCTGCAAGTGGTCGTCAGCCTGGCCGGAGCGCCGGGTGGTGGGGGCGACCGTCGTGGTCGTGCCGTGGTGGGACGCCGACGTCGTCGTCGCGTAGTTCGGGTCGGGGGCGTTGAACGGCGGGACCTGGGCGCTGTACGCCTCCGCCGCCTGATCCCGTCGAACGCGAAGACCTGGTCGCCGCACTCACCAGGCTTGGGAAGTGAAGCTGCCGTGATGGTGCATGGGGATTGCGGACGCAGCCGTGCGACGCCGGGTAGCTGGGCACGCTGCCGGCGCCGTGCACGGCGATCCGCGTAGTTGAAGTACACCGGGTTCCACATCCGGCCGAGCTTCACCCTCCCGCCAGCCGGCCCGGCGCAGACGGTTGAACGAGAACACGCCGCCCGGCGTGATCGACTTGCCGCAGATGCCCTTCTCGGTCTGCGTGCCGTCGTCGTTGCACGACCTTTGAACGACCCCGGCTACCCAGGTCCTGAGCTGCTGCCGGTCGAGATGCGTGGAGATCAGGATGGGGCTGTTGTCGCAGAAGACTGCACTCAGCACCCCGCTGCGGCAGGTGAGACCTCCACGTGGGTTCGCAGGCTCCTCGGGCGCAGGGGGCTGGTCACCGCCGGAGCGCGGCTTGCTCCATCCGCAGCCACGATCGCCGGCGTGACCTGCCTCCGTCACCTTGTCCGGGGGCGTGGCCTAGAGATCAGCACTTCTCGGAAGGCCCAGCACCGCTCGGGATCGTCGACGTCAACCCGGTAGACGCCGTCGACGCCGCCGGGATCGAACCCGATGTCGTACAGGCGCGCTCCGGACCATCTTGACGTTCCCGCCCGTGCGCCCCTCGACCAGCTTCCCTCTGGGCAGCGGGGCGCTGGACGGACCGCCGGTCGTCGAGTGCGCGGCACCGTCGTCTCGGACCGGCGTGACTGACGCCAGACACCGGCTGGGCGGCCGCGCCCGTGGTCGGCAAAGATTCGCCGCCGCCGACCCGCCGCGCCCGATCGTCCCGCGGGCCAGCGCGCCTCATCCGGGCCACCCCGGCGAAGGCCACCACCGCCACCGCCACGGCGCGCGCCCATCGCCGGCATGTTGGTGTGGGGATCGACAGGAGCGCACGTCCGCGGCTCCTGCTCCGTCTCGTGCGACGGCCCGCGGGTTCAGGGCGGGCCAGCTGTAGGGGAGCCCCTCATGGTCGGGCCGAACGCTCCTGGCCGACCCCGCAGGGCTCGCGGCCCGTTCCCACGCACTTCGCGCCCCGGACCGTTCCAGCCGCAACGATCGGCCCCGACTGGCGGGCCGTCCCTGTCAGGACCGGGCGACCGGCTGATGGCTCTGCAGCTCCCGCCGTGCAGGGCGAACATCTCCCGCAGGAAGCTTGACGATCACCGACGGCGAGCTCAGGGTCGACACCCCCGGGTCGCGGGAAGTAGTCGACGCCGAACTGCACGACCTGTGGAACCCTGGCTTCTGTGGCCCGGACCATCAGCTCGGCGTCGATGAACGAACCCTCGCTCGTCCAGCGTCATCGCGCTCGAGCACCTGCCGGCGGCACGAGCTTGAAGGCGAAGTTGATGTCCCGCGATCCGCATGCCGAAGAGCACCCGCACGAGCAGGTTGTAGATCGTCGAGTAGACGACCCGCACGTAGCCCTCGCCGGTGCGGTCGAAGCGGTAGGCGCTGACGAGGTCGGCCTCGTAGTGCGCGCATGACCCGGCAGGCCTTGATCAGCCTCGTCCATGTCGAAGGGCAGGTCGGCGTCGGAGTAGAGGACGAGGTCACCCGTGGCCGCGGCGAAGCCCGTCTTGATCGACCCGCCGAGCTTGCGGTTCTTCGGGTGGTGGACCGCGAGGACCTGGGGGTCGCGCTCGGCGGCCCGTCGGCCAGGCGGCCCGTGGCGTCGCCGAGGCATCGTCGACGACGATGAGCGTCGTAGTCGCCGATCCGTCCATGGCCAGGAGCGCCTCGCAGGCCTCGGCTGCGGCGCTGAGGGCCCGGCCCAGGTAGTCCTCACTTCCACATCGGGAAGAAGATGGACAGCCCGAACGCCGTCACGAAGGCGCAGGGTACCTGGCGGTCTCCGGCCGTGGATGGGGTCACCCAGGCGGCGGAACGGCCCGGCGGGCGCGACGCCGTCAGTCCAGGTCGGCCAGATCCGGCCGATCAGGGGACGAACTTGAAGCCGTGGCCGAGCACGGCGATGCGACGACGACCGGGCCGGCCCGGTCGAGGCGGAACCGGGTGTCAGGCGTCGTCGTGCGCAGTCGCCTGGCCCGCGCGGCCGGGCATCGACGCCCAGGACCAGCGGCTCGGCGATAGCGGCCAGGCCCTCGGCGTAGGTCAGTCGATCGTCTCGACGGCGGTCGGGGTCGACCTCGGCCCCTCGTGGTGGCCGCCGACCTTGATGCCGACCCCGGCGGTGGCCAGCCCGTACCAGAACCGCTCCGGTGGTGGATGCAGCTCGACCTGTCGGCGACCGGGGCTCGACCAGCCGGAGCGAAGTGGACGAGCTGCTCCTCGGTCGCGGACAGCGGGGGCAGATCGACCAGTGCGCCGGCCGTCCGGGCCAGCCAGGCGCCCGCAGCGACGACCGCGGTCCGGGCCTCGACCCGCCGGCCGCCGACCGCGGTGACGGCCACGCCGTCACCGACTCCACCTCGACCGCGGCCGGACTGACGCCGAAGCGCACGTTCGCCGTGGTCGGCCGCACGGCGGTGAGACGCGGCGACGGTCGCGTCCGGCCCGGCAGCGGCCACCCAGCGGTTGGTGGACGACCGCGCCTCGAAGCGCAGGCTGGAGCCAGCGCCGTCGTCGGCCTCCTCCGGCGCCAGCTCCTCGCATGGCACGCCGGCCGCCGCATGGCGGCCGCGAGTGCGAGGACGGTCGGCGGGTCACCGTGGTCGACCGCACCGATCAGGTCGAGCAGGGGCTCGCCGGCGTCCTCCTCCAGCTCCGTCCACAGCGGGCGGGCCTCGACCACCAGGCGGGAGGAAGACATGATCCGGGTAGGCGTAGCGGAAGATCCGGCTGCCGCCGTGGCTGCTGCCGCGGGTGACCGGCCTCGAACTGCTTCGACGAGCAGCACCGACCGACCGCGGCGGGCCAGCCACCACGCCGTCGACGCTTCCATCGCTGGCCCCCACGACGACGGTGTCGTACCGCCCGTCACGTCGCGGGCCTCGACGGGACGGGGCCGGCGACCCCGGCTGCGGAGGCGGCCGTCAGCTCGGGCGCGGCAGCCGGCTCAGGCGCAGCCGGCTCGGCGCGGTAGCTCGGCGCCGGCGGCAGCGGGCTCGCGCGGCAGCCGTCGGCTATCCCGCGGCGGGCGCACCGGCCGCAGTTCCGGCCGGGACCGGCGGGCGGCTCCCGCAACGACCGCTGGAGGAGGCGAGGCGTCGCCCAGGCGGCGGCGCGGCTCCCGCTCCAACCCGGCGATCGGGTACTGGTTCGCGGCGCGCGGCTCCTTGTGCGGTCCCGACGCTGAACCGGGGAGCAGCCGGGTCACCCGGTCGGCCAGCTCAGGACTTCGGCCAGCGCGACGTCCGCCGCGGCCTCGCAGCGCACGACCCCGGCCGCGTGTTCCACCTCGCCCGGGAGCCGGAGGTCCAGCCGTGGCGGGGAAACTCGATCCCCATGGCGAACACGGGTGTCCGCTCCCTGCCGCCAGGCGCGCCACGACGGCTCGCAGCTCGACCGGCAGGTCGTACGTGGTGGGTCTTCACGTACCCCACCGCCGCCAGAGCGCCCTGCGGGCCTGGCGGTCCGTCCAGCACCGCAGCGGCCTCGACACCACGGCGGCCGCTGACCTTGGCCTCGAGCTCGGCCATCGCCCCCTGCAGCGCGACGCCAGGGTGTCGGGATCGCCAGCCGCCGTCGCGCAGCCCGTATGTCCCACTGCGGGTCGAGATCGAGCGCCGCTCCGCTCAGACCGGCAGAACAGCCCCTGTTCGACCTCCGTCGCCAGCACCGTCGCCCGCTCGTCGCAGCGCACCGCGCGGCGGCGGCGTAGCTGGCGCAGATGCCCGCGGGCGTCGCCGTCGTCGCCGGTCACCCACACCTGGCCTCCACCGGCGCACGCCGTCCACGAAGACCACCGACCGGCGGCTCGACCGGTCCGGGCGACGGCGTGATCGGCGCCCAGTCGGCAGCCGGCCGCTCGACGGCCAGGTCGACCGGGACCTCTGTCTCGGCCATCGCCCCGGCTTCGTTGGCGAGCTGTATCCGCGCCCACGCCTCGACCGCGAACCTCACCGCTCCACCCTGCCCACCGTCGGAGCCGCGGGCGCCCCGGCGGACCTCGAACCGCACCGGCACCCGCTCGGCCAGCTCCGGCATCGCGGCTGACGAGGCCGACCATCCGGCCGCCTGCGCTCCAGGTCCTCCATCGCTGCCGCGACGACGTCGAGGGTGTCGGCGTCCAGCGTCCCCCGAAGCCCTCGTCCAGGAAGAGCGACTCGAGGTGCGGTGCACCCCGGCCGGAGCCGGCGACCTGCCCGCGAGGGCCAGCGCCAACGCCAGGGAGGCCAGGAAGGTCTGCCGCCGGAGAGCGTCCGGGCCATGCGGGCCTCGTCGGCGTTGGCGTGATCCGATGACCGCGAAGCCGCCCCGGTCGTCGAGCGACAGCGAGTAGGAGTCTGCGACAACCGGTGCAGCAGTGTCGACGCCGTCGCGCACAGGTCCCGAGCGGGACCTGGTCCAGCACCCACTTCTCGAAGCGCGTTGGCGTGCAAGCTCCTGCTTCAGCGCCGCTGCCACCCGGGCCCGACGAGCCAGATCGGACTCCAGCTCGGTCAGCCGGGCCCGCTCTCGACCGCGCTGCCTCGAGCGCGTCGAGGGCCTGCTCGGACCGGGCCCGAGCCTCGACCGACGACGTCCCGATGGGGCCGCCTCGCTCGGGGTCAACCCGGCATCGAGCAGTGACCGGTCGAGCGCCGATCGGAGCCGCGAGCGCTCCGCCTCGACCGCTTCGAGCGCCAGCAACGCTCCATGGCGGCTGCCTCCGTCCCCAGGCCGCGCCTGCTGCGCGGCCCACGTCGCCAGCCCGTCCATGCGCCGGTCAGCGTCCGCGCTCGGTGGCCGGGGGTCGGAGCGTTGCCACGGTGTCGCGAGCGGGCGATCGAGGGCCGCCGTGCCGTCTGCTCGGCCTCGGCCACCTGCTCGAGCTGGCGGGCGCCGCGCTGGCGCTCCGCCGCCTGCGGCCTCCCGGGCCGCGAGCGCCGCAGTGATCCGCTGATCCGCGGCGCCGAGGGCGCAGCCATCGCCACCACCTCAGGCCGCCGCCGGCGCGCCAGCGCAGGCGACCACACCAGGGCGGCGGCTGCGATGATCGATCTATTCAATCATCTCAGATACGACGCGTGGATTGTCGGCAATCATGAGTTCGATTGGGGATCGAGACGTTTCTTAGCGCGCTGCAGCGATCGACAATGCCGGTGCTAGCTGCAAACACGCTTCTGAACGGGAAGCCGGCTGGCGCATCTTCCGAATCGGAATATCCATTCGCGAAGATCCAGCCGCGTATCATAAAAGAAATCGCGGGCATCAAGCTGGCGGTCATTGGAGTGACTAACGCCCGGAATGCCGTTCTGGCTCGGCCCGGAGTTCACGCGCGGCATCGAGTTTCAAAATCCGGTCGAAGCCGTTCGCCGGGCGATCGTCAGGGCAAAGGCCGAAGGTGCAGACGTGCGATTGTGCTCAGCGGGCATACGGGATTGAAAATGCGCACTGAGGAGATGATTTTGCCAATACTGTAATGGCTCTGACCTCGGAATTTCCGGAGATTGACGGTGTTCATAGCTGGTCACACGCATCAGGACTATTCCAAGTCGTCTCGACCAACGGTGCGCTGTTCACTCAGGCAGATCATTTCGGCATTCACGTAGGACGAGTCGATCTTCTGTTCGACTCGCAATTCAAAGAAGCTGCTCCATCGGGAAGCGATCTGCGAGCTGATGGATCACCATGTCCATCCTGATCACGTGATTGTTTCACGAGCTGAAGTCGCAGCTTGCCGAATCAGACGCTGCGCTATCGTCGCCAGTCGGCGAACTGGCCGAGACGCTGCGGGTCGAAGCCGCCCCGGCGTGCCCAGCGATGTAGAACGACTCATCGGCGCGGCGATCAGCGAAGCGTTGGTGGAGCGAAATGTGCCAGTTGATGGCGTGATGCATGGCGCGTTCGATGATACGGGCCGCGTTTGGTTGCCGGTCCCAAAACATTGAACGACATCTGGAACTTGATTCCTTATGAAAACTACATCGTGACAGCGCGACTTTCGCCGGAGGAAATAAAAACTGTCATGGAAGAAGTATTCGCCAGCCACGAGAAGCGCAACCTGCTTGGCTTCGAACTGAAGACGCAAGGCCGCGGCAATGACTGTCGAATCGTTTCGATCACTCTGGCTGATGGTCGGCCACTCGAGCGAAACAAAAATACGACATCGCGTTCAACAGTTTTGATTCGCGCAGTGGCGGTCATCATTTTATGAAACTGCGCGCGTTACTTGAAAGACCGGAGGCCAATTACGTCCTGCATCCGGTGCAAACGCGCTGACGCACTCATCGATTATTTTCAGCGCCACAAAAATTGTGCACCGGATCGCCGCTGGAATCCCGGTCGAAATCGCGGCATAAAGTTTCAGCAGTTCGCTCTTGCAAAGAGAACAGCTTTCGCTTGGCCTATTTCGCCATGCGGCTCAGGATTTTTGCATTGTTGGTTTGCTGCTGAGTGTCGAACTCGCTTCATCGCAAACGCCACAAACCGCGTCACCATCACCGTCACCGAAGCCGACTTTGCCGGAGTTCCGGCCAGCACTGATCGGGACCGGACCGGATTCGCTGATAAACAGAATTGATACCGCTGATCTGATCAAGAAGGGCCAAAAGGACGGTGCCGTAATGTTTTCCTGTCTCGTGGCGCCGACTGGCGACATCGTTCGCAGTGGCGCTTATCGCGCGCACGGTCGGATCGGAACTGCTCGAGCAGGAACTACTGAAACGCCTCGCGAATGAGAAGTTCGTTCCCGCGATTCACAATCATCAGCCGGTCATCGTCGATTTTCTATGGCACGGTGACATTCGCAGTTGTAAATGGAAAACCGCGGCTGCGTATTTTCGCCAATCAGCAACTGGACGAATTGAAAAAGAAAGCGATTTCATCGATCCACAACCGTATGTCGGCCAGACTCAAAATTCACCGGGATACATTATCCAGACACGGGGAGCACGGTGCAGGTGACCGGCGTTGCGGAACTCGCGGTCAATGTGGATGCACAGGGAAATGTGAAAAGCATGAACGTCGTATCCGGAGGAGCCGCCGCTGCTCGGTTTTGGCGATGCGGCAATCTCCGATTTCACTGGCGCGAAATTCATTCCGGCCTTTCGCAATGGGCAGCCGGTCGAAAGCAACGTTAAGATTCCCGTTTACTATAAGCTTCGGCGAGCTAATCTGTTTACAAAACGAGCGGGCGAGATGGGCAGGTAGTCGTCGTCAGTTATCAGCCGGGATGGTTCACCAGTTGATTGGGCTGCAAGCGCGTAGGTCGCCTGTCCGTCCGCAGGGACAGGGGAGGGTGAGGGGTCCTATTGTCGCCAGCACTGGGAGACGGGTTCCAAGCGCCTACCCACGCCTGCGCTGTGCTCCGGCGCGGCAGGCAATCCTCTCCTCGTCGAGGAGAGAGGCGGAAAGACATTCTCAGAGCTGACGTTAAACGAGCAGTCAGGGAAAAGAATGGCGAAGCAAGATTGTCCGCGCCTCTTTTAAACGCGACCCGATCACGTGCGCGCGTGAATTGATTGGCGCCGAGCTAATCTGGGGCGACTGCTCGGGAATCCTTGTCGAGGTAGAAGCGTACGCGGCAATCGACGATGAGGCCGCGCACACTTTACACGGCCGAGCGCGCGCAGCTTTATCGAGCGAAACCAACCCCGGCGCAGCCTATGTCTATTTCAATTATGGAATGCACTGGATGCTGAATGTGCTGGTGAAAGGCGATGCCAACGGGTTCGTTTTGATTCGAGCGCTGGAGCCGCGGAAAGGTATTGAGCGAATGAAAAACGTCGAGGACTTAACGACGTGAAACGCCTCTGTTCCGGGCCTGGCAAGCTAACGCAGGCGCTCGGGATTACTGGTCGCCACCACGAGATGAATTTGTGCGCCGACCCGCAGCACTGTTTTGCTCGCAACGCCGACATGGCTGTGGATGTTGTTGCTGATGCGCGAATCGGTATCACGCGCTCCGCGCATTATCCCTGGCGGTTCACCTTGCGTGGAAGCGAGTTCGTAAGTAGGACGGTGAAACTGTAGCGGCGGTTTACGACCGCCGATCTACCCGCGGATGGCTCGCTTCCGGCGCTCGCAGAGCGCCGCTACAACTGCCATTGACTCACGCAGCTCTTGATCGAAATTCTGCATTCTGAATGAGCCGAAAGAAGCAACGCGTTCTTCTTGGAATGAGCGGTGGAGTGGACTCCAGCGTCGCCGGATATTTGCTGCGCGAACAAGGCTACGACGTGATCGGCGTCACTATGAAAGTCTGGCCGCAAGACTGCATCTCGCGCGCGGAGGACAAATGTTGCGGTCCCCAGGCAATAGCAGATGCGCGCGGCGTGGCGCATTCGCTCGGCATTCCGCATTACGTTGTCGATGAAGCCGACCAATTCGAGCGACTCGTGATTGATTATTTCTCCAGCGAGTACCAGGCCGGTCGGACGCCGAATCCTTGCGTGATGTGCAATGAGAAGCTCAAGTTCGGCAATCTCTGGAGTAAAGCGGCAGCGCTCGGCTGCGATTACATCGCCACGGGTCATTACGCGATTATCGAGCATGGAGTCGGGACGCCTCGTCCCGACGCGGCGAGGGCGCCGCGGCTCCATACGCCGTGCTTCGCAAAGGAATCGATCCGCGCAAAGATCAGTCCTATTTTCTATTTAGTTTACGGCAGCCACAGCTTCGGCGCGCGCTCACGCCGCTGGGCAAAATGACGAAACCTCAAATCCGTGAGATCGCGCATTCGTTAGGCTTGAAAGTGCGCCGACAAGATCGATAGCCAGGAAATTTGTTTCGTACCGGGAAATGATTACAAAGCGTTTTTGCGTTCGCACCTCGGCGAAAACGAATTTCATCGCGGCGAGATTTATGATGTCGATGGAAACTTCGTTGCCGAACACGGCGGCATCGAGCTCTTCACGATCGGCCAGCGCAAAGGACTTCCGGGCGGATCGCTGCGGCCGCGTTACGTTGTCGATTTAGATCCTGAAACAAACCGCGTGATTATCGGCGATGCGGAAAATTTGGTTTGCGATGAATTCGAAATCGATCCGGACAAATTGATCGCGCGCGATCTGCCGAGCGAAGATGTCGATCTCACGGTGAAGATTCGCTACAGCCATCCAGGCACACCCGCGAGCGTGACGCCGCTGGAGAATAATCGCGCTCGCATTCATTTACATGAGCCACAGCGCGCTGTGACACCGGGGCAAGCTGCGGTGATTTACGACCGTGACATGGTTCTTGGCGGCGGCTGGATTTGCCGACGCTTCTAGCGTCGTCCGGCCTGAAAGCTTGGGGTCGAAGCGATCCGCGATCATACCGTTGGGTAGCTAAACGGATCTTCGTTTCTGCTGTGAATGCTGCTGAAAAAGTTCTACTCGCACTAAGCACATTTCCCGGATCGCGAAACCGCGCGGCGCATTTGCAAATCAACTGGTCACCGAAAAATTTGCAGCCTGCGCGAATATTTTGCCGGCGGTTGAATCGATTTATCGCTGGAAAGAAAAATTGAATCCGGAAATGAAACCCTCGTGTTGTTTAAGCTAAGCGAGAATAGACAATCAGCGTTTCAGGAAAAACTGCGCTCATTGCATCCCTACGAAGTTCCAGAAATCATCTTTTGTTCCGGTTTCGAGCGGTCTGCCCGAATATTTGCGCTGGGTTGTCGAGAACTGTGGCTAGCCGCGCTGCCGTTTCTTGCCAATAAGATAGATTCGCGACGCCGATCGCATTCGCGATTCCGGTTACGGCGATGATCTTCACGGCGAAACTTAATGGGCTTGGAACGTCGATGATCGGATAGATGGTGAAAAAATTGCGGACAGCGAGACGGCAGCGCCGCAGATCGCCGCGATGCGCAGCCAGATCGGAGCGCCCGAACGAATCGCACCCGCGCCAAAGATCGGTATTGCGAACATCGTGAAGTAAACAATGCCGTAGAAAACATTCGCGGCGTTATCGACGAGTTGAAACGCTTCCTGGATTCCGGCGCCGATCTGGCTCGTGATTGCAATGAAAAGTGTGGTCGCACCGACGAACATGATGGAATTGACCGGCGTTCTGTATCGCGGATGCAAACGCGAAAACCAACCCGGCAGCAGTCGATCCCATCCCGCAACCATCGGCAACCGGGAGCTGCCGGTTACGTGAACGCTGGTCGAAGAGATCGTGCGCACAGTCATTAACAAAATTCCAATCGACGCGATCGCGCCTGCGATTGGAAAGGAACGTAGTCCGAGGCGTAGGGTTTGCGGCACCGGACCGATGAGATCGATCGGGTTGTTGCCGATGAACGCGAGCACCGAACTCGTGCCAAGAATGAACATTAAGGCGATCACCGGCGAAGCGATGAGAACCGAGCGTCCGATGTCACGCGCTGGGGCGCGCGTTTCGCCGGCGAGAATTGCTACGTATTCAAATCCGCTGAGCGCGCCGACCGCGAGCTTGCTGAAGATGTTGAAGCAATAGAAGACCGACATCGCGGGCAGCGCGAGTTGAAGCGGCTGATAAGTCTTTCAATTCGCCGCGCGCGAGGCCGAGCAGCGGCAACAAAATAAGCGCTGCGTAAACGACGAACATCGCGAATGCGCCAACATTGTGCAGCCATTTGCCTAGCGACAGACCGCGGACGCAAGCCCAGCCGAGGCCGCCGACCAATGCCGCGCTGATCAGCGACACACACCATTTGCTGTTCGGCATCCACGCGGCGTCCGGACCGATTGCGTAAGAGATGTTCGTGGTGACGAACATTCCGCCGAGCGCGATGACCGTGATCGAAAGCAGCCAGAGATTCCAGGCGACGATAAATCCGGCGAACTCGTTGAAGCCGAGCTTGGCCCATTGATAAATGCCGCCTTCGAGCGGCATCCGATTGCTCAAATAAATCACGACCGCGGCCTGCGGAATGTAGAAAAGCAAAATCGCGAGGAGCCAAAAGAAAAGATGCGCTTGTCCGAGCTTCGCTGCGGCGCCGACCCAGCTCGAGCCGACAACGAAGAGAATCTGCGTCAGAACGAGATCGAAAAGGCCGAGCGGTTTCTTGAGCGCGGCTGTATGTTGTTTGACGCTGCGCTCTTCGCGATCGAGCGAGATGTGCATGATTCAACTCTTGTAGGGGCGCTTGTGCCAAGCGCCCGGGCGTTTGACACAAACGCCTCCACACGCCTTCGCCGATTTGATCAATGTTCCTCGTGCGTCTTTTTCGGCGGCGCTGGTTCGTTGCGAAATTCGCGGTGCCGAGATTTTGCCGCCGGCGTAAGCAATGTAGCCGCCGGTTCCCAAGGTCCCCACGCCGAGAAAAATGACCGCGATGACGAGTGGTGCAGAAGACTTTGGCCATTTTATCGGCGCTGCGATTGCGATAGCGCTCAAGGCGGCGAGCGCGTAAAAGATCCAGATGAGATCCTCCGCGCGATCTCGATGTTCATCGAGCCAGCGTTCTCCATCTTCATCCGTCATCGACAGGACGCGATCGTATCCCTGCTGGCCAAATTCATATACTGGCCATGCGGAGAGCGAGCTGATGAGTACTCAGCACTAATGTGGCGATCTGAGCGCGGCGGCTCTTGGAAAAAAGGCGATGAGCAATCCAATCCAGGCGATGAGCAAGCCGTAAACCGGCAACGGATTGAGCAACACGTGAACATGCTCCGGCTGCTGCAAACCACGGAGTATCGAATCGATCACAATCCGCCTTCCGAGTGAGTTTCTAAAACTTGTGCGGCACTCTTTGCTTTTTCAGGCGGCACAATATTTTTGCCAATCAGCGATCGTGAAATGCCACCATTCAGTGCGTAAGCCGCAAAAACCAGCCATGTGCATAGCGCACTGCAGCAAACGCACAGTGTCCGCGTATTTCGAAAGACGAACCCATGTAAGGCAACATTGCAGCGGGAGTAAAATCGTCAAAGTCCGTTGGCATGCGGACGTCGCGAATCCGTGAGTCGACCAGGGTGGCGTCGACGGCGATACCCCAAGCTATGCAGCGAGCCGGCGCCGATTTCGGGATTGGCAACGTAATCACTGTTGTGTGACGCCTGCCAGAGCATGGCCTGCACTGCTGCCGGCCGATACGCATCCCAGATTTTGAGGCCATATTGGTAACGCCGCAGAACGCTCTGGGCCACAGCCAAAGCTGAGGCGACTTCGGGACGAGCGAGTGCGTGTGTTCCACGGGGATAAAGCGAATGTCGAAGGAAATTATGTCGGCCTGCGTAGCGCAACTCGACCGTGATCGTCGGATCAACGGATCGGACATCAACAAAGGTCCGCTCGGCATTTGCATCCATTGACGCCAGCGCCGCCGCCATTCCACCAATTACCGAAACACACAGGTCGAAGCGTCGCATTTTCGTTGTTTGGTCAATACGCTGCCACCGCTTGAGGAGTGTCTGTTTTTGCCAGGCGTTCGAGCAGAAGGCGAGCGGTGCCTTCGGGCATGGTGAACCGCAATTCAATGTTCGAGCTGTCGTGCGTTTGGACCTCAGGCGTTTGGGCGTAAAGCAACAGCTGAGTATCCGGCAAGCGCAGCCACTGCTGCGGCTTGTCGTGCAAATCTCGGGCGAGATCGGCGGCGCTTTTGGATGAATTCACTTTTATGAGCACTCTGGCTTTTACCGGATTTTGCAGGTTCACTGCAAGACCGAGTAATTGTGAAGCCTCGAGCAGCTCGCGCGTAAAGATGGGGTGGAAAACGCGTGCGAGATCAGGTGGATCGCGGGAAATAAGCCGGAGCGCGCTGTCACGATCGAGCGCTTGGAAGCGATCGAATAGTTGACCGGTTATTTTCAGGTCCGGTTTCATCCCAAGACGCACGCGCACGAGTTCATCAACTTCCTCAGGTGCTCCGACGGCGAGCGTCGCGGGTCCCACCCGAGCTACGGCAAAATCCGGCTTGTCCACCGTAGCATCGGCGGAGGCGTGCTCTCGTTCCCATACTGGTAAGCCGCTGATGGAGCGCTTTTGGAAGCTCTTATCAGTCGTGATTGCACGAATGACCTTGGAAACGTCACGGCGCGCCTGAACCAGGTTAAACTCTCGAGTCTCTCCGGTTTCGTTCGTGGTGAGCGCACGCGTGATGCGCACTGCATCGCGAGGCAGATTCAAACCTGGAACCGACACTGCTGCGCCGATCAATCCTGGCCAAAGCGCTGGCTCTTCGTTGCGCCAGCGTTTTGCAAGGTTCGCGCGTTCAAACTGTTCGGCGTTAATCGACAGGATCGTATCGGTTTCTTGCGGCAGCCACTCACGTCCGCGGGGAGATTGGAAAACAACAAGCAATATGAGTGCGAGCACAACGAGTACCGAGAAGACGCTGAAGTAAAACTTCCTCAGCTCCTGCTTGTCGATCTGGCTGGAGAGCAAAGCTAGCTCGGCTTTGTGCTGCAAATGCGCATCCACTGCCTCCCGGCGGCGGTGCGCCTCTGCCAGCAGCTGTGGCGCGTTTGGCGGTGCAACACCCTTTGCAGCAAGATGCCGGCCGATGCTTAGATAGGCCGGATTTTTCGCTCTTCGACTGTCTGGTGCCGTGCCCGCGCCTCGCGCGCTGCTTCCTGTTGCGCGCGAATGTTGTCATTCAGCTTTCGGTCACGCGCTTCAAACTCGCTTCGCGTTCGCGCTATATTTTTTTCTACCGCGGAAAGCTCCGCCTCGACGGCATTCAGCTTCTCCTTTGCCAGACGCACTGCATCCGCGCTGCCCAGGCGTGCGCGGATGAGTTCTGCACGCTCCTCGGGAAGTCTCGCTTGCCGCGCAGTGATGTTGGCGGATCGAGCTTCGAGGTCCGCAGGTGGCGGATTGAGCGCATGCAGATCCGAGAGTTGTTTCAAGAGATCGCGATCCGCAGCTTCGCTCTCCTGAAGACGCCGTTCCATGCCGGCAAGCTCACGCTCGCACACATCCAAGTTATGCTCTCGCCTGGTTTTGCTGCTGGAGAAGCGGCTTCTTATCTGCCTCCAGCTTTGCAAGTGCCTCAGCTTGTTCGCGCGCGATTCTGTTGCCGTTCTTCTTCGATCGTTTTTATTCCTTCTTCGATTCGCGCGATTCGAAGTGCGACTTCTTTTGCTCCTGCTCCAGTTTCTTCAGCGCAACGATCTCGTTGCGCAGCTCGGGAAAATTGGCCGCTTGCGCAGTGCCTTCGCGTCCGAGGTTGATCTCACTTCTTTGGAGAAGACGCCTCTCGTGACGAAGCGCGATGCGCGTCCGCTGGCGCTTGACCTTCAATGCGATCTCGCGAAAGCCTGTGCGGATGAAGCTCACGGCTTAAGGCTTCGCTTTCGTCATTTTCGATTTTTCCTAAGCCTCCTCGGATTCCGCTAATCTCGCTAAGACGCTGAAATCCTCCAACGTGGTGGTGTCGCCGGTGACCTTTGCTCCGCTTGCGATTTCTTTGAGAAGCCGCCGCATGATTTTGCCGCTGCGCGTCTTTCGGTAGCGCTTCGGCGAAGCGCACTTCATCAGGTTTTGCAATCGCGCCAATATGCACGGCAACGTGATCGCGCAATTCCTCCTTTAGTTCACGACTGGCATCAACTCCCGTTTTCACCGTCACAAACGCAACGACTGCCTGCCCCTTCAATTCATCCGCCCTGCCCACCACCGCCGCTTCCGCAACTCGCGCGTGGCTGACGAGCGCACTTTCTATTTCCGACGTGCCAAGTCTGTGGCCAGCGACGTTCAGAACGTCGTCGATCCGTCCAACGATCCAGAAATAGCCGTCTTCATCCCGGCGCGCGCCGTCGCCAGTCAGATAATTGCCTTTGAACTCACTCCAATATTGCTGTCGATAGCGCGCCTTGTCCCCGTAGATCGTGCGCAACATCGAAGGCCATGGCGGCGACGAATAATCAGTTTTCCGCCGACATTTGGGCCGACCTCGCGGCCCGCTTTGATCGACAACGGCCGGATCGACGCCAAAGAACGGAAGCGTTGCGCTGCCCGGCTTCGCTGGAGTAGCGCCCGGCAGAGGCGTAATCAGGATCGAACCTGTTTCGGTTTGCCACCACGTATCGACAATCGGACAGCGTCCGCCGCCGATGATTCTTGTAATACCACATCCAAGCCTCGGATTGATCGGTTCGCCTACGGTGCCGAGCAGGCGAAGCGATGAGAGATCATGTTTCGCCGACCCATTGGTCGCCCCATCGAATGAATGCGCGGATCGCGGTCGGCGCGGTATAGAGAATGTTGACCCGATATTCCTCGATGATTTTCCAGAACCGATCTGGCTCGGGCCAGTTCGGTGCGCCCTCATACATGACAACCGTGGCGCCGTTCGCGAGCGGACCATAGACGATGTAACTGTGACCGGTCACCCAGCCGACGTCGGCTGTGCACCAGAAAATATCCTCATCGCGAATATCGAAGACGTATTTGGTGGTCGCAATAAACGCCCACCAGATAACCACCGGTGGTGTGCAAAATTCCTTTCGGTTTTCCGGTGGATCCGCTTGTGTAGAGAAGGTAAAGCGGGTGCTCGCTGTCGAGGTGGCGTAGGCCGGGCAATTTGCATCCACATATTCCAGTTCCCGATGCCACCAAACGTCGCGGCCTTCCTCCATGTGGATGTCGTTTGCCGCGCGGCGAAAAACGATCACGCGCCTGCATTGAGGTGCTATCACGCAGAGCGTCATCCACGTTTTTCTTCAGCGGCACAATCCCGCCGCGACGATACGAGCCGTCGGCAGTGACAAGCGCAATCGCGCCGCTGTCGATGATCCGATCGCGAATGCTGTCGGAGCTAAATCCGCCGAAGACCACCGAATGCACCGCGCCAATCCGCGCGCAGGCCAGCATCGCAATCGCCGCCTCGGGAATGTTCGGCAGATAAATGATGACGCGATCGCCTTTTTGATGCTGTTCCGTTTCAGCACATTCGCGAAGCGGCAGACTTCGCGATGCAGTTGCTGATAGGTGAGCGTGCGCTTGTCGCCGGGTTCGCCTTCCCAAATAATCGCGGCCTTGTTCCGGCGCGACCCAGTCAAGTGTCGATCCAGACAATTTTCCGAGACGTTCAGTTTCCCGCCGACGAACCACTTCGCGAACGGCGCCTTCCATTCGAGCACCTTTTTCCACGGCGCGCGCCAGACCAGCTCGCTTCGCTTCGCGCGTCCAGAACTTGGCAGGCTGCCGCATCGATTCTCGATACATTCGCCGATATTGAGCCGAGGCTCTTGATCCGCGCCTTCGCTGCTGAAGTCCTCGGTGCGGCTTGAAAACGCGTTTCTCGACCAGATGCGATTCAATGTTGTCGTGCATGGGCAGTCCCTAATATGCGCGAAGAACTTTTCAGGGCAAGCGCGGCTTCCTCTGTAGCCACCGGCATGTGGCCGGTCAAACGTCGGTTGGTTATGCGTTGGACGGTCCCCGAGGGCCGTTGGTACACTTTAAAGATGCTCGAACCGCTGCCATGACGAATACTTCATGCGCGAAGCATTGCGACAGGCGCAGAAAGCGTACGACAGCGGAAGAAGTGCCGGTGGGCGCGGTGGTTGTCCGCGCAGGCAAGATCATCGGGCGCGCTCATAACCAGGTCGAGTTGCTCAAGGACGCAACCGCGCACGCCGAAATGCTGGCGTTAACACAGGCTGAAGCGGCTGTCGGCGATTGGCGGCTGATGGATTGCGATCTTTATGTGACGAAAGAGCCGTGCGCGATGTGCGCAGGCGCGCTCGTGCACACGCGGATCCGCCGCGTGATTTTCGGCTGCGCAGATCCGTCGGCCGGAGCCGCCGGGAGCATGATGAACCTCCTGCAGATGGCGATCCTTTAATCACCGGTGCGAAATTACATCGGGTGTTTTGCAAAAAGAATGTGCTGCGATCTTGCAGGATTTTTCCGCAAACGCCGCGACGAGCAGGGCTCGACGACTCCCTAGTCGCCACTGGGTGGTCACAGCCAGACAAGCTAATTTTCCGGTGCTTCGCCGCGGTGACATCATGACGAACCTCGTCCGAGAAAAGTAACAAATGCGTTACTTTTCGATTCACTACAAAGAGGTGATTGTGATTGACATAACGACAATCGCGTTCGCAAGCTTGTCCTATGAAACCAAGAATTTTCATTTCCGTTGTGGTCGCAGTTGCGGCCTTGATCCTTGCCGGGTTGGCGATTGCCGACCCGCACGGGAAGAATTTTAAAGCTAGTCTGGATGGTTATCACGAAACATCGCTGTCCCTCTCCACAGCCGGGTACCGGAAGTTTTCGGGCCAGGTTAAATCACGATGGCGACCAGCTCACATACGAGCTTCAGTACTCGGGACTGGAAGGGGGAATACACTATTCGCGCACGTTCACCTCGGACAGATTGGGACCACGGGAGGAGTGATGTTCTTCCTCTGCGGTGGCGGCCGTCTACCTGCGTGCCCGAATGGCCGGGAACGGTCACAGGAACCGTGACTGCGGCCAACATTATTGGGCCAACCGGTCAAGGCGTTGCCCCCGGCGAGTTCCAGGAGGCCATTGACGCGATGCGCGACGGGGTCGGCTTATGCGAATGTTCATACTGTCGCGTATCCGTCCGGCGAAATTCGAGGACAGATCAACGAAGAGCAATTCTAGCGCGATTCTGCAGCATAAGTCTCACTAGCTTCAGATAGAACTCTGGCTTCGTCGCGGCTGACGCTGATGGTTCTTTGAAATCGCCAGCGTGTTTGTGCGTTTCGATCACGTTGCCCGCTTCATTGAAAACCCGAATCACGGCCCCATGTGAGCGGCTGTTTTGCTTCGCATAATCGACTGCCACGCTCGCGTCCTATGCACACGTCGACTTTTAGCGGCGGTGAAGTTCGTCGGGGGCGGGGGCACGGTAACGCCATTGCGAGTAACACTCGATTATCTTCATTCTAATTCAGGCTCGGCACCGGAAGGCGTAAGCTGAGTCTTGGCCGCGTTAGGGCGGCGCTTCCACTCACGACGAACCAGAGGCGCGTGGCGTGAAGCTACACTCGATCAGCGGAATGACGTGGGCAGTCTTTTTCGCCCGCGCTGTGCTTGGGCCTCATTTTCTTTATGGCTGGCGTTTACAAAGTGTTTCAGCAGGGTCCCGTTGGCCACGTGAGGCAATTGTTTCTCCCCTATTCCAACACTTTCTTGCCGATCTGGTCGCTGTGGCTGGTTGGCCTGACCATTCCATTTGTGGAACTCCTCTGTGAGCCTGCTGGTCCTCGTAGGATGGCGCGCACGCGACTAGCGCTCGTCGCTCTCGGTGCCGTGCTCGTAACCGTAATACTTCGGTCACCTCTTGAAGGAGCCGCTCTACGCTTTTCATGAGCACGTCATTCCCGGCTTGCTTTGTTAGCCTTCGTGCTCGCGGTGCCGTCCGAGACAGATACACACTCTCCGTCGATGGCTTTCTGCGCTCGCGCCGCGTCGCTAACACGCGCCTAAAACTGACGCCCGTCGTCTCCAGCAGACGGCGAGAAGTTGCGCCGAGCAATTCTCGATCTTGTTGTCGCCGGGAGAAGAATCCGGAAAGCGTTGCTGAAGCGAAGCAAACCCGCGCCGCAAGTGGTCAGGAATCCCTAAAGCGGGTTGGAGTTGGGGCTGCGTCTCAGCGATTGATTCCAACGGGCGAACGATCTGGATTGCAGACGCACATCGCGGCGACGGAAAGCGTTTCGTTGTGCACGCGGATGAAAAGCTGACTGCGTTTTGGAACGATTCAGCGCGTGCCTCACAAGTTGTAGTGAACAGGCCATAGGGCGAGCGGTGGGGATTAATTTCGCCAGTTTTCGAGCTTCTCAGACGGTACTCAATCAACAGTGCCGGCACAGGGGGCCTTCGAAATGACGATCCGGGACACTATTACCTTCTCGCTAACGTTCTCCGGTCTGTCATCGCCCCTTACAGTGTCTCACCTGCATTTCGCGCCCACCAAGGTCGCCGGTGGTGTGATGACGTTCCTGCAAGCGGGGGGGGAACCAGCAGACTTGCCCGGCGGCCACTTCAGGAACCATTACGGGGACAATCACGGCAGCAAATGTTACAGGGCCCGGCGAGCCAAGGCATTACACCACGCGATCTAGACTCAGCGCTAGCGGCCGTGCGCAGCGAGCTATCCTATGCGAACATGCACACGACGATGTTCCCCGGGGGTGAGATTCGCGGCAACGTTCAGCGGGGCGGGGGCACTAACGCTGGCGAATGATCATCTGCGGAATCGGGCTAGGTGCTTCGGCGCACTTCGTCCGTTCCCGTGAGAGCGTCAGACGCTTTACGGGGGAGTGATTCGGCTTCAGGCAAAAAAGGCTGGCTTGGAATTGCTCCAAGCCAGCTCAATTAACACCTCACACCAACCCGCTGCTTAATAGTGGCGGTAGATAATGCTTGTGATGCTTGTAAACGCGCTGGCCGCTGTAGTAATACGGCCGCCCGCTGTAGTAAGTGCGATAATACGGATAACCGCCGTAGTAGCTGTAGTAACTGCGCGGGTAATACCCATATCCCGGATATCCGTAGTCCGTAACGATATGCGGGATAACCGAAGCCTACTCCGACTCCTCCTATCCCGACTGAAACCTGAGCGTCAGCTTGTTTTGCTGGAACCAGAGCCAGTCCGATCGCTACCAATGGAAGTAAAGAAGTTTTTCATTAGGTCCTCCTATTTGTGAATTTCAATTTGTTGCGTTTGAAGGATGCAAACTCCTGGGACGGAGCTCACGGGCGCATGTGAAAATCGCGCCTTTTCCTTTTTATCTGATTCGAATACCAACGATGTGGCGGTTCCCCTCGCAGACAAAAATGCGAAGAAAATTAGACTTGTTAGGTTGAGCAAAATTTGCTGCAAAAGAGCGCGCTGGCCTATTCGGGGCGACGGTGAGGGAGAGCACGAATTCAGCCATAAGCGGAAAATGATCGGAAGCAATCCGCGCGAGAGGTGAGCGATGTGCGGTTACGCTCAGTGGCTGGACTGCCCGGTTGACGAAAATATGATCGACAGCCAGCACCGGAAATCGCGTCGGGAAGGTGCGAATGGGTCCACTCGCTTGAATAAGTTCGCGCACATCGTGCAGATGGCGGTTAAGTGTGCGATATGGTCGCGAACCGCGCAGACTGTTGAAGTCGCCGAGCAAAATAAGCGGGGTATCACCAGCGATTGCTGCGCGCCACTCGGCGCTGGTAAACAGTTGTGCTTGAACGAAGCGTTCGCGCCAGCCGAGACCGAGATGCGTGTTGATGATGTGGACCTTCCCGAGATTGGTTTCAATGTTCACTTCAATCGCCGCGCGATTCTCCCGGCAGAAAAACGGTGGTCTGCCTGGTAACTCGACCGCCCGGCGGAAGTTGAGCTGGTACCCGACTAAGGATGGCGTTGCCATAGTGCTCATCGTCTCGTCGCATGGCGGGATGAAAATGGCTGTACCATCCAAGTTGCTCGGCGATCATTTTAGTCTGATCCGCGCCGGCCGAACGTCGTCGCCCGAGATCGAGCTCTTGCAGCGCGACAATATCCGACTGACATCTCGGCGATTACTTCGGCTATGCGCGCTTCAGAGCGCTGCCGATCCATTCCCATGCAGCCATGTACGTGTACGTCGCGACACGAAGTTTCGCTCCGGACATTGGAATGTTCGTCACGCTTACATCTGCGACCGGAAGATTGACATGGCTCGACCTTTGATCTTTTCCTCCCAAGGTCGATGTCGCCAGTCTTTGAGCGTAACTTCGTGCGCATGGCTCTTGTCCTCCTCAAAAACTTTCGCGTACGACGTAACGAATTGCCGGTCGAGCACGTTGAGGTTTGCTTCTTCGTTCAATGACATTGAACGGTTGTCGAGATTGGCCGAACCGAAGGAGGCCCAGCAGTCATCGACAAGCAGATATTTGCAGTGGAATCGTGCCGGCTGATACTCGTAAAAACGCGCGCCTGCTTTGAGCAAAGGTTTCCAACGCGCCTTTCCCACGGCCCGGACAGTGCGCGCGTCAATGTCAGCACCTGGCGTAATGATTTCTATCTTCACGCCTCGACGCAGCGCTTCGATCAATGTTCGCATCGTGAGATTATCCGGAATGAAATAGGCATTCGCTATGCGGATGTGATGGCGAGCTGCCGCAATGGATACCAGCAACATCAAACGCCCGCTATCGGAGCCTTCACCAGCTGAGCTCTTGAAGATCTGGCAAATCTGCTCTCCGGCGCGTTCTTGTCTGGGAAAATAAAGATCGCCGTGTAGCAACTCGGCCCGGGTTTCCAGCCAATTATCCATGAACGCCTGTTGCAATTGTGCGACTACAGGGCCTCGCACCTCGTAATGAGAGTCGCGCCACAATCCATGGATCCGGCCGTTTCCTTTCCAATCATCCGCAATTCCCACTCCGCCGATAAATCCCAGGACTCCGTCGACGACCAGAATTTTTCGATGCGTCCGGAAATTAATGCGCGAGAAATGGACGAAGCGGAAAATCTCCACTGCCACACCGGCGCGTTTCATCAGCTTGATGGCGCGGCCGTGTACGCGTCACATCCGAGCGCATCCTGAAGAAAATGCACTTTCACACCGTTACGCGCGCGTTCCGCAAGCGCTTGAGCGAAAGCGTCAGAGACTTCGCCTTCCCGCAAGAGAAAATTCTCAAACGTAATGCTGCGCTTCGCGGAACGGATGCCGTTCAGCATTGCCGGGAAAATCTGATCGCCGTTTTCCAGCGGTGTAATTTTGTTCCCTTCCAAGAGAGGCGGTCCGAGCAAGTTTCCCATCGTTCGGACGAAGGTGTCGTCGCCCACGGCATAGTCGGCTCTGATGGAATGGCGGACCTTCTTCTCCGCCGGAAAGAAATTCCGAACCACGAACAGAGTGGCCAAACTGCTCGCAGCAGCGGTGCCAATCAGCTTCGGCCATTGCGATGAGTCAGAACAAGGACGGCGGTGCATTGCATCTGTATCGCAGCAAGAGCTCAATTAGGCTCCCCGATGCGGGAAAATTAGGTCGCGGATCGCTGCTTTAGAACATTACGCGCCACAGGCGACTCGAAATGCGAAACTATCTTAGAGGAATTAAGAAACATTTCGGCATTTCGTGAAAGGCAACGACAGCCTTTCTATGGTGCAGTAGCGTCAGGATCGAAAGGAGTGAAATAACAGATGAAACAACACGAAGTCACCGTTCCTCAAATCGGTCTCATTGCCGGCACGCGTGCGATGCTTGGCGCGGGCATCGCGCTGTTGCTTTCTGAAAAGCTGACCGCTGAGCAGAGGCGAGCGATCGGCTGGACGCTGGTCGCCGTCGGCGCGTTAACGACGATTCCACTCGTGCTGCAATTGTTCAGTGACGACGAATGATCGCGACGTCGCGTTCTGGTGTTTTCTAGCTTGCTGTAGCCGGCGCTAGTTGCTAAAGGAATTTTCGTGACCGAGACAAGTTCAGGCATGTCGGAAGAGGTCGTCTGGCGCGGCACATCGTCGCAATGGAAAAATTTCGGCGTATATCTTTTGTGCGGCCTCTTTTGCTGGCTCATCGTGCCTCATCTTTTTCGCACTAGCCCGTTATCTCCAAACGAAATGCAAAATTTTCGAGCTAACAACCCAGCGCTTCAAAATCACGTCTGGCGTTTTCAGCAAGGTCACGGAGACGCTTGAATTGTATCGGGTGAAGGATATCGAAACGCGGCAGCCGTTTCTTTCTCGATTGGTCGGCGTTGAGAATGTGCAGATGACTACATCAGACACGTCGTCTCCATTTGTTCTCGATCGAAGCTGTTCCGTCGAGCATTGGACTCGCGGACAAATTACGCCATCAGGTCGAGATCATTCGGCAACAAAAACGGGTGCGTGAGATCGACATCGAGTAGCGATGCGCTGAGTGGAGTTTTGGCGTGCTGCTCCAACAGGGCAAAGGTGGTTTGCTTCAGATTGCGAAAGGGCCGCTGTTCCCATCCTCCAGAGTTTGCTACGACCACTACGCCTTGAACTCGTCCGCCCGGCACCCGGTGATGTCCCGCAGAAAACGCCCGCGACAAGAGGAACTCGTCGCGGGCGTTTAGGTGAATCGGTCTATTTTAAGGTCAGCGTGGAGATCAGAGTAGGCCGTGCAACTGGTGGGCGTTGAGGACGAGCGCTTTGACAGACAACTGCTGTTACCGTTCCGGTGCCCTCGTGACCGGGGTTCGGTTCGTAGCCGGGATCGGTGTGGATGGTCACCATCATGGGAATGTCACCGCTCATCTATCGGGCCCGATTTCGTTATCAAGCTTGAGACAATTACTGTCATGTCAGCCGGGACGGTGTCTGGTGGGTGCGAACTATTGCCCGGATCACTTTGCCACGTGCCTCCACAGGCCGGCGGATTTGGGTTTGTAGAATTGGCAAAGCCTTTGAAACTTGCTGGAGCTGTGCCCCCGCTCAAATGATTTTGCCTCCACCATTGCGCGCCCCAAAACGTCACGTGATTACCCACCACTGCATCGAGATCACCAATAACAAAAGCAGTACCGCATGTAGTCGGTGTCCCCGTAGGCGTGGGAGTCGGTGTAGGTGTTGCTGTAGCAGTGGCTGTAGCAGTAGCGTAGCTGTAGCGTGTAGCTGTGGCAGTAGCTGTAGGCGTAAAGGTTGCTGTAGGCGTAAATGTCGCTGTAGGCGTAGTAGTCGGTGTAGCCGTAGGAACGGCGCAGTCAACGAAAGAGGCGCCCTCGTTTATGAAGGGGACTCGGGGGCCGAAGGAAGTTTTAACATAGTTGAGTTCCATTGAAGGTTACGAGAGAGGTGTCTGCGAAATCTACCTGTGACTCACTGGTAAGGATAACGTTGCCACCCAACCCTACGAAGTCGCTAATCGGATAAAGCCAGACGAACTGGGGCGGCTGTTGTTGCGCCAGGGCGAAGGCCCAGTTCCCACAGAAGGTGCACGGAGGGTTCGGGATAACGTAGACGCCTTCCGCTTCAGGGTGAGAGAGGACATTTTGAGTAACGGTGTAAGTGGGCGGGAGCCCGACTGTGTGGATAGCACCGTTAGCCTCGTCGGCCACCCAAATCTCGCCGCCGTGGGGTCCGAAGGGTGTCGGCACTACAGCTGGTCCTTCAATCTCGCCGTCACCGGGCGGAAATATGCTTGCGATTTGCGTGGCAGTTCCAGCCCCGTTAACTCTAAAGACGCTGCCCTCCCGGCACGTTACAATCATGTCAAAGCCATATGTGCCAAAATGGTCGAAGGTAATCCCGTTGTGGTCCGATGCGAGGCAACCCGGGAGCGCCGCAAACAGCGTGACGTTACCTCCACCATCGACCCTGAAGACCAAAGCGCCTTCTACGCCGAAAACGTCCCGCGGGGTGAACCCGGCCGCCGCGGACTGCGATGGAGCGATAGTCATGTATTTTTCCCGGCAGGAACCAAAGCCCGGGAACTGCGCGAACACCGTGGCATTCCCGTTGCAGTCGACCTTATCGATGTTCTCGGAGCAGAATTCGCTCACGAGCGACAAGATCCGGCGCAGCGGCCACGCCCGTGGGAAATGGGACTTGACCGGTAAAGTGCACTGGATTGGAGGCGTAAAGAATTCCTGTGAGCGCTAACAGCCCCACGATTGCCAGGTAGATTTTTGTTCTGAGAGTGATCTTGGATCTTTTTTCATTTTTGGTCCTCCGTTTTAGCAATATTACGCATTGCGCACGTTCGTGTGCAGAGAACGCAGGATGGCCAAGAAAAGACTGTACGATCGCATGACCTGATGGGCATTACGCTGCAAAATCAGATTCGACCAGATGAGTGAAACTCACAATGCAGAACTGTAAGACTTGCCACGCGCGATGGAAAGCTTTATCGGGCTTGCGAGCGAGACTCAGCCACTCCTATGAAATGGCCTCGCGTGCTCGTGCGTTTGCGGATCACGTTGCCAGCCGCATCGTAAACGCGAATCAGAGCGCGATAATGGACGACCGAGCCGGGGATGGCGAGGTTAGCGCTCCGAATCAGCAGGGCGGAGGTCAAGAAATTCCGGTGATGGCCTCAAAAACGCCCGCGACAAGATGAACTCGTCGCGGGCGTTTAGGGTGAATCCCGGTCTATTTAAGGTCGTGCAGCAGCGTGCATCAGGTCGAGCGCGAGGCGGGGTCAGGCGCCCCGGCGGCTTCCGGGCAGGCCTTTGCCCGGCGAGTTATGCAGCTGTGTTGGGTTCGGCGCGATGCACCACTTGTTGGACGGACACGTGAAGGTGTTCGTCGCCGGGTTGAAGTTCGCGATCGCAAAGTTGTTGAAGTCGAAGCCGATCGCGGTCAGGCATGTCTGCTTGAAGGTCACGAAGTACGATGTCGTGGAAGTTCCAGCCATCGACGTGCGCCGCGTCGAACGGACCGGGCGGTATGGGACCGACCCGCGTTGGTGTACTCTGGGTTGTTAGCGACTTGATCCACGGGTTTGGCACCGCGAGCGGGTACTGAATCCCCTTCGGCGCGCCGTAGTTGGTGATGCAATTGGGATCAGTGGCGAGGCTGCAATTGACAGGCGGCGAGTCGTCCTGCAGGTCGGCGGTGTTGGTCCCCGGCGGCAGCCCGATCGTCTGGACGCCACCCGTTGAAGTACGTGTGATTGGCCGGGGGCCAGGTCCCAAACGGACTCTGGATGCCGTTCAAGTCCCTCGCAAACAGACGTGTCCCATTGGATCGTCGTCCCGGTGCTGGTCAACGGCGGCGAGCTGTTGGTGAGGATACTGCCGTCACCGCCGAAGGGACCGAGCGACTTGTAGCCGGACGGCGGCGACCCCGCGTTCGATGCCGTGATGTAGTCGACGTCGAAGCTGACTGCGACCGACCCGTTCGGCCTCAGGATCTGGAACCCTGCATGGTCGCTGTTGGTCAGATCCTTGAACCTGTGACCTCCTCTGCCGTTGACGGCCAGCCGATGGAGTTCACACCGTAGCTGTTGTCGTTGGGGGCCGGGAACTGATCGTATGCGATCGAGATGTCGCCCGGAGCGCCCCCGCCGGTGTTACTCACCGCGGAAGCTTCCGGCCGGGCACGGCAAGCCTACGCGTTCCTGTTGGTGTCGGAGTCGGCGTAGGCGTAAACGTTGCCGTAGCCGTTGGAGTAAACGTAGCTGTAGCTGTTGGAGTAAACGTTGCCGTAGCGGTTGGAGTAAACGTGGCGGTCAGGCGTAAATGTGGCCGTCGGCGTAGATGTCGCTGTAGGCGTAGTCGTAGGTGTAGCCGTAGGAACGCCGCAGTCAACGAAAGAGGCGCCCTCGTTTACGCCAGGGACTCGGGGGCGAAGGAAGTTTTAACATATTGAGCTCCCATCGCAGCTGTACGACAACGGTGTCTGCAAAATCTCCGTTTGACTCACTGGTAAGGATAACCTTGCCACCCAATCGCTACGAAGTCGGTCGTCGGATATAGCCAGACCAGTTGGAACTGCTGTTGTTCCGCCAGCCCGAAGGAAAAGCTTCCGCAAAGGGTGCACAGAGGATCCGGGACAACGTAGAGGCCTTCCGCGGTAGGATGAGAGGGAAATTGAGAGTAACGGCGTAAGTGGGCGGTTGCCCGACTGTGTGGACAGCATCGCCTATCTCGTCGGCGATCCAAATCTCGCCGCCGTGGGGCCCGCCAAGCCTGGCGGCACTACAGCTGGTCCTTCAGCCGTGTTTGGGGCTACCGGACGGATATAGGGTCGCGATTTGCGTGACAGTTCCAGCCCCGTTAACCCTAAACACGTTGCCCTCCCGGCACGTGACGATCAGGTCATAGCCATATGTGCCAAAATGGTCGAACGTAAGCCCGTTATGGTCCGATGCGAAGCAACCCCGGGAGCGCCGCAAACAGCGTGACGTTACCTACGCCATCGACCCTGAAGACCAAAGCGCCTTCTGTGACGTAAACGTCGCGTGGAGATGAACGAGTTGTTCGGCGGCCCGGACGTCGATGGGGCCACAGCCATGTATTTTTCGCGGCAGGAACCAAACCCCGGCATCGTCGCGAACAGCGTGGCATTCGCGTTGCAGTCGACCTTATCGATGTCTCTCGGAGCAGTATTCGCTCACGAGGAAAAGATCCGGCGAAGCGGCCACGCCCGTGGGAAGGGGACTTGACCGGTAAAGGGAACTGGATTGGAGGCGTAAAGAATTCCTGTGAGCGCTAACAGCCCCACAAGTGCCAGGTAGATTTTTTGTTCTTAGAGGTGATTTTGGTTCTTTTTTCATTTTTTGGATTCCAGGTTTTACCTATTAAGCTTTCCGTCGGGCGGGAAACATGAAGGTCGCGATTTTCGCGCATTCGTTTCCTTTGCAACATGTAAAATCTAAGATTAATTCGTAAGTGCGTGGAAAGTCCAGCGCCCTTGGATTTCATGCAGCCCTCACCTATTTCTCCGGGATTTGCGGGACCAAGTTCTCAAAAAAATGAAACTTTTTTCAAAAGATCCAGCATCCCCCGATGCATTACGAAAGCAACTGAACGTAATGCCGCGTACCGCCAGTCGCTACATCTAGAGAAATATCGTGTCCGACGCAATTGTGAGCGTATCATCCGAACCTGTGGCCATTTCACTGTAGGCGGCGTCTGATTTCCTCCGGCATTTGATAATCGCCCGCGCGCCAGTCGGCGTCAGAGACATATCGATTCGATCCAGCACTGCATCAAGTGTTTACCAATCGTGCATCTCGGCGTCCACACCGCGTGAGATCAGACAGCTTACAACCCGGCGGCATGGGCACTTTTGCGTAAGATTTATCTTGACTCGTGCGACCGAGTGTCAGAAAAGCGCCCTTTACGCCAGAAGCCACGCATAACCCCGCAGCATGGGGGATTCGGGACCATGGGAGCACCCGCGACGCAAAAGCAATGTCGCGGCGGGAAGAATCCGAGAGATCTGGGGCTCAAGGTTAGCTTGGTGAAATAAAAACCATCAACAAAAACCAAGAATCCAAAAAATGAAAAAAATCACCCTCAGAACAAAAATCACTCTGACAATTGCAGGATTGTTAACGCTCACAGGAATCTTTTACGCCGCCAATCCAAGCTCAGTTTGGCTCTGTCACCGAGGCCGTAGGCGTGGCCGCTTCGAAGACTGATCTGATCGTGACCGAATACTGCAATCAAAATATCAATAAGATCGACTGCTTCAGGAATGTCTCGTTATTGGCGACCATCCCGGGTCCCGTCGGTCCGTGCGCGGAAAAATACCTGACTATCGCTCCATCCCAGTCCCACGAATGCCGGGTTCACCCCGCGCGACATTTTCGTCACACAAGGCGCCTGAACGTCTACAAGATCTCACGAGATGCCCGTCACGCCGTTTGCGACGATCCCGGGCTGCGCAGATGACCACACCGGGATTACGTTCGACCATTTCGGCGCATTTGGCTACAACATGATCGTGACGTGTCAGAACGGCGGCGTCTGGCAGGTTGACTCGACCGGAAGTCCCACGAAGATCGCGGATCTGAGCACGGGCATGGATCTGAGCGGGAGCACCACTTTTGACTCAACGAACACCAATCTTCAAGCGCTAATCATAGAAGGACCAGCTGTAGTGCCGCTAGACTTCGGGCCCCTTGAGCGGCAAGATCCTGGTAGCCGACGAGAACAACGGTCAGGTCCACGCAATCGCGGGCGGGGGCACCGTTACTTATGATGTCTTCGATTGGTTCGGTGCGGAAGGCGTCGTGGTCATCCCGCGACGGCTCTGTGCGCCTTCTGCTCGGGCGGCTCCTTGTTCCAGGCGGCAGAAAACTCTAACACGCTCTACCAATATCCGCTGACCGACTTCACATCGTTGGGTGGCAGCATCCTCGTTACGAGCGAGTTCGGCGCAGGCACCGCTCTCATGACCTTCGATGGCACTAACTATAATTACCGGTTTCTTCGATGACATCCCGGCGCCATAGTGGAGGGCTCCTCCTGGGCTGACTGCGACGTTCCGCTACGCCTACGCCTACAGCTACAGCGACAGCCACGGCTACATTTACGCCGGTCCCCACAGCGACTGCTACTGCTACTGCTACTGCGACGGCGACGGCTACGGCTACGGCTACCCCCACCATCTCGCCGACAACGCTGACGGTGGCTCCAGCCTCCGGCAGCTATGGCGGAACGGTTAACCTGTTTGCTACACTGACCTCGAGTGGATCAGCCGTCAGCGGCAAGACCATCAACTTCACTCTGAACGGCAATCCGGTGGGGAGTGCGACCACCAATAGCAACGGCGTGGCAACCATGACTGGCGTCAGCCTGTCCGGAATCTTACCGGGCACGTATCCATCGGGCGTTGGGGCTAGTTTCGCAGGTGACAGCTCGTATTCCGCCAGCAGCGGAACAGCGTCCTTAACGGTTACGTATGGCACGTGCATCGGGTCGGACCCGGGAGGCGTCATTTTACCGCCGATCAATGCGGACGGTAGCAGCGTCTACAAAGCGCAGGGTGGCCGCACGATTCCAGTTAAGTTCACCGTGTGCGACGCCAACGGCAACCCCATCTCCGACCCGAACGCGGTCTTTCTCAACGGGTGTTGCGGTTCGATAACCACGCTGACCCGCATGCGGGGCACGGTGGACAACGTGAACGAAACGGCCACTACGGATATTCCCGACGTTGCCTTCCACCAGGTTGGTAACCACTGGCAGTTTAACCTCGTCACCACCAACCTGGATGCGGGTTACACCTACACGTTCCAGATCAACCTTAAGTTCGGCACCATCCAATTCACGGTAGCCGTGAAGTAACGCCAGAGATAATTCGCCCCCAGAAGAAAACGTGCCGGGAGCCTAAATCCTCCCGGCGTGTTCTCTTTCGGGTCGGTGTGATCCACAAATTAAGATAGGCTCGGGGAGAAAATCTGCGGTAAATCTGCGTTAAATCTGTTGGTCCGTTGGATCTTCGTGACCTCCGCGTTATCTGTGGCGTGTTTGTCATAGATGCGCGCGCGAATTAGGCCCTCTTGGCTAATTAGCTTTGACGAGATCAGACCCGTTAGTTCACCGCGTCGTAGCGCACGGTGTAGATCTCGCGCGATTTAAAGAGTGGCGAGCCTTATCGCGCGTGAAACAAAAAGCCGCCACGCGGTGAAGCGTGACGGCTGATTGTGAACTTGTTTGCTCTATCCGGTCTATTAGTTTTTGATCAGATCGAGCCCATTGAGTCGACCCAGGCACGCCCGTCGTCGCGAAGTCGTAGTGAACGGTTGTTGCCGGGCTGGGAGCGGGGTGACCCGCAATGCTCTTCGAGTCGTACGCTGATCGAGATGATGTAAGTGCCCGCAGCCGGTGCGTTAAACGTATACGGTCACCGTGCCGGTCGTGGGTTTTGCGTGATCGTGTTCGACACACTATTACAGTTGGAGTTAAACACATTGCTCCCGCTCGCGAAGTCGAATATGCCGGCGAAGTTGCCCGTCGTGATCGTTTCAGTGATCGTAAAGACGTTGTTCCCGGCTGGCACTGTCACCGACACCCAGTAGAAGAACACACCGGGGTGACGTTGTTCTTAATCTTCCCGCCGCTGACGCTGTAATTCAGGTTGAGGAGAGGTCTCGGCCGTGCCGTTCCTGAACTGTGAACAGGTCGTTCCGGTCGGCGTGATCTGACCGATCCTGTCCCATTGGTGGTGTCGGTGTCGGAGTTGGTGTTGGCGTAGACGTTGCGCGTAGCCGTCGGCGTAAACGTTGCCGTAGCCGTCGGCGTAGACGTTGCCGTAGCGGTTGGCGTAAACGTTGCCGTAGCTGTCGGCGTGAACGTTGCCGTAGCTGTTGGCGTGAAACGTTGCTGTAGCTGTCGCTGTTGGGTAAACGTTGCCGTAGGCGTAGATGTCGCTGTAGGCGTAGTAGTAGGTGTAGCCGTAGGAACGCCGCAGTCAACGAAAGAAGGCGCCCTCGTTTACGCCGGGGACTCGGGGGGCGAAGGAAGTTTTAACATATTGACTCCCATCCCAGCTTACGACAACGGTGTCTGCGAAATCTCCGTTTGACTCACTGGTAAGGATAACCTTGCCACGCAATCGATACGAAGTCGGTCGTCGGATATAGCCAGACCGAGTTGGAACTGCTGTTGTTCCGCCAGCCCAAAGGAAAAGCTTCCGCAAAAGGTGCACAGAGGGATCCGGGACAACGTAGAGGCCTTCCGCGCTAGGATGAGAGAGGAAATTGAGAGTAACGGCGTAACCGGGCGGTTGCCCGACTGTGTGGACAGCATTGCCTATCTCGTCGGCGATCCAAATCTCGCCGGCGTGGGGCCCGCCCAAGCCTGGCGGCACTACAGCTGGTCCTTCAGCCGTGTTTGGGGCACCGGACGGATATAGGGTCGCGATTTGCGTGACAGTTCCAGCCCCGTTAATCCTAAACACGTTGCCCTCCCGGCACGTGACGATCAGGTCATAGCCATATGTGCCAAAATGGTCGAACGTAGAGCCCGTTGTGGTCCGATGCGAAGCAACCCGGGAGCGCCGCAAACAGCGTGACGTTACCTACACCATCGACCCTGAAGACCAAAGCGCCTTCTGTGACGTAAACGTCGCGTGGAATGAACGAGTTGTTCGGCGGCCCGGACGTCAATGGGGCCACAGCCATGTATTTTCACGGCAGGAACCAAACCCCGGCATTGTCGCGAACAGCGTGGCATTCGCGTTGCAGTCGACCTTATCGATTCTCTCCGGAGCAGTATTCGCTCACGAGGAAAAGATCCGGCGAAGCGGCCACGCCCGTGGGAAGGGGACTTGACCGGTAAAGGGCACTGGATTGGAGGCGTAAAGAATTCCTGTGAGCGCTAACAGCCCCACAAGTGCCAGGTAGATTTTTGTTCTTAGGGTGATTTTTGGTTCTTTTTTTCATTTTTTGGTTCTGGGTTGAGCTGTTAATCAGCGGTGGCCGGTGCATTTAGGCGCATATATCGCGCATGTCAAACGACAAGTCACGATTCAGCGCTTACCTGCGTAATTCGATGTACGTAAGCTCTCCGAAATTTGCGGGACGAAGTTCTCAAAAAAAATATCAAAAGCAATAAATTTCTTACTCCAGAGGTGTTCGTTGGTATCAGCGACTTGCGCGCAGGCGTGACGGCTACGGCCCGTAGACCGACCAGATGTCTGGCAAGGCCACGTCGTAGTGGACCGACGAGTTTCCAGTGACTGTGCAGCGTCTTGCCGACCAGCGCGCCGAAGAGCGGCCTGCCGCCCGAGACGCTAACGTCTGGTCCCCGGAGCATAGATGCTCAAATATGTGGCGCTGCCGCCGCTGACGCTCACGCCGTTGTTGCCGGTGTAGCTGCTGACGACCTGCAGGTTCGGCCGGGATGTTGGTGCTGTTCTGCACGGCTGTTGCCACTGGTAGTGAAGGTGCCGGTGACGTTGATCGTTCACCGGGCCGTTGACCCTAAGTGTCGATCCACCATTGACTGACACGTTGTGGAAACAATAGGTGCCGTTGGCCAGAGTGGCTGTGCCGTTGCCGTTCACGGTCAGGTCGCCCTTGGCGGCGTTATAGTTGTAAGTGCCGGTGATCCACATGTTGGCGTTAGTCGGCGCGGCGGTATAGCTCCCGCAAGCATCAGGGATCGGCGCGACAATCGGCGGGCGGGGCCTGGTGATAGATTTGATCCCTGCACCGTCCCGAGCAGTTGCTCAGCGTGGTTGCGTAAGTCACGTCGCCAGTGACCAGGCTGCCGCTCTGCAGGATTACGTTGCCATCGCGCTGCGACCATATCGCCGTCCACTGTGGAACCCTGCACTGTGATCGTGCCGTTGCTGAGCAGAATGGCCTCCTGGCTCGTGTGAAGCCGGATATCCAATCGACGAATCGAACGAGTCAACTACAGCGTAGGTTGCGGCGATGGTGATGCCGTTGAGACCGACGATCCGCCACCGAGGTAAACGGTCAGTGTGCCATCGACGAACGTAAGCTCGTAGTTGTTGCCGCTCGCCAGTGTTCCCAGCGTTATGGTGATTGGATACTTGACCAACGCGCGCTAAACTGGGTGGCTGTGGTCGTCAAGCGTCGGCTGGCCAATCACTCCGCTGGTGGCGAGAAGTCTCGGCCATTCACGAACCCGGTGTAGCTCGCAGTGAGCGGCGGATTGAGAGCCCCATACGGGCGCGTCTTGCTATCGGCCGACACGATAAGTTTGGCCTTGTAGACGGTCAGCGAATTGGTTCCGTTGCTGGCGCCAAAGGAAGCATCGCCGGCAAAGCTGGCAGCAGCACCAGTTGGATAGATCTCCGGCGTTATACGAACTTCCAGCAAGAAGGACGGCGCTACTCGTTGCCACACCGCTGGCATCGGTGACTCCGCTTCCCGCGGAATTGCCGTTCAGAGTGAAGTTGATGGTCGCGTCAGCAATTGGACTATTGTCAGCGGCCTGGGTTAGAGTTGCGGTAAATGTCGAGTTGCCGCCGTAGGTGCCGCTGGCTGCGGTAACCGATAGGTTCGTTGGTGCAATGGTCGCGGTTGGCGTTGCTGTCGCCGTGGCTGTCGCATCAGGCGTAGTTGTCGTCTCAGCCGTAGCTGTCGCTGTAGCCGTAGCTGTCCGTTGCAGCCGTGGCTGTAGCGGTAGGCGTAGGCGTAGGCGCAGGAACGTCGCAGTCAGCCCAGGCGGAGCCTTCAAGTATGAGGGCGAGGCTAGTATCGAAGGAAGTGCTAACATAACCAAGCCGCATCGGCCATTGGATTAATGGGATCGTAGGTCATTAGACCAATGCCTGCGCCGAACTCGCTCGTAATGAGGATGCCGCCACCCAACCCTGTGAAATCGGCCGGCGGATATTTGTAGATCGCGCCGAGGTCGAATATCGCCTGGAAGTAGGCGCCGGGATTGGCGGTGTCGTTGCAGAACGTGCACGGAGTCGACGGGATGACGATGACGGCTTCCGGCCCGAACCAAGTGAAGACATATGGCGTAACGCCGCCGTCGCTGGCGATCGCGTGGACAGCACCATTAAACTCGTCAACCACCAGGATTTGTCCGGCGTAAGGTCCAAAGTTGACGGCGCGACTGCCGGGCCTCGAATCCCGAATAGTCCAAAGTCTGCAATCATTGTCGGAGTTCCACCCGCGTCCACCTTCCAAACCTTACCGTCGTAGGTGGTGACAATCATGTTGTAACCAAAGTGCCCTCGTGATCGAACGTGATTCCGGGTTCATCTTCCGGTGCGCCAGCGATGGCTAGCGAACAATGTGAACACTCCGCCTGAAAACTTGTAGATCTCAGCGCCTTGCATGATAAAAACATCTCTCGGGGTAAACCCGGCATTCGCGGATAGCGCCGGAGCAATAGCCAACTCTCTTTCCGAACAGTTAAATACCCCAGCCGGAATCGTGCCCAATACCGAGAGCTTCCGGAGCAGTCGATGGAATCGAGATTTTGGCTGCAGTATTCCGTGATGAGCAGATCAGCAGGCCCAGCGGCTATGCCTACGGGCCCGTTAAGTCTTGGGTGTTCGAAGACAGGGCCAAAGGATGATGGGGCGGCGTAAAAGGCTCCCGCCATCGCTAACAATCCTGCAATAGTAGAGTGATTCTTGTTCTGAGGGTGATTTTTCATTTTTGGACTCTTCGGTTCTTAATTTTACGTAGTTGCGCTGGGCTATTCTTCAAAACACGCGAAAGTGTCAACAGAAACAAATGTCTACAATTACGTGACCTGCAGAACGTGACACGATCCTGGTCGACTGGCGACGATGGCGAACCGCTTTCCGGCAACCAGGCAAGCGAACTCCATCGCCCAAACGGTGCGGCGGGAGACACTGGGGCTTTTGGTTCTTTTTTCCAGTTCTCCGTTTTTAACCGTCAGTTTGCCCGTCGGCCCGTTGGATTCATGATCCGGTGCTATACGCTAAGTAGTTCTACCTATCCTAGTTATCCGGATATTGCGGGACGAAGTTCTTAAAAAATCTGAAATTTTTCAAAAAACCGCTGATTAACGGCCCTCGTGCAGGCTTTCCGCCTTCGTGCAGGGCTCCGGAAGCGAGACAAGACGGCGTGGCGTCGCTCATATCGATTTGATCGAGCACGTCATCGAGTGTTTGTCCATCGTGCATCTCGGTAGCCAGACCGCATGAGAGCAGGCAGCTCACACAAAGCCCCACTTCGAGACGCCATGCCGTTCCACATCGCAGCCCAGGCGACGCGGCTCTGTGACGAGGGATCGAAAGTGGACTGCCATTCATTGGAACGAGCAAGAGTTACAAAATTACAGTGATCGCCGTTTCGAGCGAGCTCACCGCTCCTTGAAATCGCCCGCGAACGATGTTCTGCTCAGAAGAAGAGCGGGGGATTTTCAAACGCGCCCTTATATTTTGGCATTTTTCTCCCGGCGACAAGATCGAGAACTGCCCGGCGCAATTTCTCGCGGTCTGCTGGATTGTCCATGTCGACTTTGAGGTTCATCGCCTCCGCGACGGTTTTAGCGTAGGCAACGCCCTGCTGCTCGGCCAATCGCTTCCAGCGTTCATCGGCCATAACCTCGATAAGATTGAGACGGAACGGTTCTCTAAAGAGGCCATTTGTTCCAGTTTGTTCCGTTGCTCGTCACGCACCGTCAGGTTGAGCTTCGCTTTGTTCTTGTTCTTTTTGGATTTTGCCATTGGCAGTTTTTTACAGGTCGTTTTTCACAGGCGACGATCATGCGGGCTGAAAGCAACAAATCTTATACTAAAAAGACGTCATCGTAAAGTTTGTGGTTGACATGCGCCATAAATGCGCATAAAAGGCGGGTGCAATCAGCAGCTCCCAGAGATGACTTCTCAATGACGAGAAGTCATGCAAGGTCGAAACAACTCTTCCTCCCAGAAGTCCCCTGCTGATGGCAAACAGGAATCAACAGCCAGTATGAAAGTTTCCCAGAACTTCACCTCAAAATTCCCGGAGAAACATGGTGAGAGATGGAAATATCAATCGAAATCGAAAGGTTTCCCGAGCGACCGCTCTGGCAGTCGCCCGAAACACAACTACGCACATATTGGACCTCCACGGAAAATGCTACACCCAGACAGAACCAAAACCTCCAAAACAAAAGAGAAAAACACAAAACGAAAATGAGAACTAAACCAATGCTCGGCGAAAAGCCGGTATGGTTTGTTGGAGTCTCACCGCGCGCGAAACGGAGGCTTTGAGTTGGATCGCTCAAGGTAAAACGAATCATGAGATCGGTGTCATCCTGAGCGCAAGCACCGGGACGATCTGCAAGCACGTCGAACACATCCTGTGCAAACTCGACGTCAGAAAATCGCACCGCGGCGGCTGTTATCGCCCTTAGGGTATCGGCCAAGCGCAAAAGTATGAGTCAGCTGGTGGCGATGATGTGACTTTTTCTGCTGTTCCAGGAGGTCGAAATATCCTTGAACGTACTAATTTCCGGCCGCTGACAGAGGAGATGCAGGTTGGCTACCTCGCTAGGATTCGAACCGCGTAAACGGCAGCGGCCCACGCGGTTTGACTGTGATTGGCGGTCGCCACGTGACATCGCAAGATCTGTTTATGTGGCTGCCTCGCTAGGATTCGAACCTAGACAGAGAGATTCAGAGTCTCTAGTGCTACCATTACACTACGAGGCAACGAGCGGAGAAAACTAAGGGCGCGCGATTGGACTGCAAGTCGAGCAGAGTCGCTGCACCTCGCGAGCGCTTGATTATGCCAGCACTTTGGCGTCGAGCAAAGATCTCAGCGCCTTCTCGAGCGGCGTCGACTTCCAAAGACTTGCCGCTTTTTGCCACGAATGCGCGCGCGTGTTCCACCATTTTATCGATCATCTGGTCGTCATGATTCGGATCATGATGGAAAAGAACGGAGCTTGCCCACGTTTGCATCGAGCGCCAGCGAAACGACGCTGTCCACTGAGCTGTGGCCCCAGCCAACGTGCTTCGTGTATTCCTCCTCGGTATATTGCGTGTCCATGATTGCTAGGTCGCAACCCTGGAGAAAATCGACCATCTTTCCGCGCTCGGCATTCGGCGAATTCCCGCGCTTCTTCCTCGCTGATTCCATCGCGCGAGGCCAATTGCAGCTTGAGTTCCTCGTATGGTTCATTGTCGGGAAAGTAGGCGATTGATCCCGAGCTCGTGGCAAGGCGGTACTCAACGCAAATTCCCGGATGATTAGCGAACTTGGACCGCACCTCGACGGGTCCGACTTGAAACTCCATCTCCTTCAGTTCCTCAATCGCCAGGTGGCTTGGGAGTTGGCGTAAGCTGACGGGGAAAAACGGCGTCTCCATTTGGCTGGCCAGAATTTTTGCCAAACCAGCGCGAGCGCCTTCATAACCCAAAACGCGGATGAGATTTTTCTGATTGTACGCGGGAGAAAAGAAAGGCAGTCCCTGGATATGATCCCAGTGAGTGTGTGAGATCAAAAGAGTCAACTTCATCGAGCGAGGTCCGAATTCTTTGTCCAAAGCGAGACCGAGCAGGCGAATCCCGGAGCCGGCATCGAGAATGATGATCTCGCCGTCGGCGCGCACTTCCACACAACTGGTGTTTCCGCCATAACGGACTGTGCTCTTTCCAGGGACCGGAATTGAACCGCGAACGCCCCACAGCCTTATTCGCGCAGGGACCGATTCACGTTCCGGCACAGATTTTGGTTCGGGACGGCGCGGGATCTCCGGCAGAAGCCGGTCGATCGTGCTGGAGAGCAGTTCCCACGTGATCGGTTTGAGCAGATATTCATCTGCGCCTGCTTCAAGAGCGCTGGTTCGATCGACTCCGTAATCGCGGCCTGAGACGACGATGATCTTGGTTGGTTGCAGTTGCTCGCGAATGGAGCGGCATACCTCAAAACCGTTCGATTTTGGCATTAACAAATCGCACAGGATCAGCTCCGGCCGATTGCGCAACGCCAGCTCCACCCCCGCATCACCGTCCTTTGCTTCGAGGACCTTCCAGTCTTCGCGCGTGAAAAGCTGTGTCATTACGCGCCGGTTCTCGGCATCGTCTTCGATGATTAAGACGCGAGCCATTGTGGGGGAAGAAAACTGCTCGAGTACCTTCGGGCTTAAAGCAAGCTTAAATCAAAAGCAGGAGTTCTTTTTTTCCAAAGCCTTTGCTCAACTTTGTCTAAAAGAAAATGGGAATGATCAAGATAGCGAGAATATTGACGACTTTGATCATCGGATTGATCGCGGGTCCGGCCGTGTCCTTGTACGGATCGCCCACGGTGTCGCCGGTGATCGCTGCGGCATGAGCAAAGGAACCCTTGCCGCCGAGATTTCCTTCCTCGATGAATTTTTTCGCGTTATCCCACGCGCCGCCGCTGGAGGTCATGGCAATGGCAACAAACAGGCCGGTGACAATCGTTCCCACCAGCAATCCCCCGAGCACGACCGGGCCCAGCTGCTGGAATCACCGCCACCGCCACCACGAAAATCAACGGCAGCAGCGCCGGCACGATCATTTCGCGCAATGCCGCTTTGGTCA
>ERZ1370068.9988-contig-8724_pt1 | contig 55723 bp, 83 predicted proteins | sample MGYA00561227_ERZ1370068 | MGnify/ENA primary metagenome ERZ1370068 (study PRJEB38410, sample SAMEA6850437) | metagenome | study: Metagenomic assessment of the ecological functions of the soil: analysis of the soil microbiota associated with the... | reverse complement strand
GATGACGGAGTCCGGGGCGCTGCCCAGCCGCGAGGATCTCGAGGTGATGGGCAAAGCATAACCAGGAGCTGATCGAACGCCGGCGTGCTGCTCGACGCGGCCGGGCTCCAGCCGACCGCCAAGGGCGCGAAGGTGATCTTCGCGGAGCGGCAGGCCCCAGGTCACGGACGGCCCCTTCGTCGAAACCAAGGAGCTCATCGCCGGCTACTGGATGATCAAGGTGAACTCGCAAGGCAGAGGCGATCGAGTGGGCCAAGCGCGTGCCCGTTCGATCGGATCTGCCGAGCAACGGCCGCGTGCCGGAGATCGAGCTGCGTCAGATGTTCGAGATCGACCGACTTCGAGGACGTGCCCTCCCGAAGTCCGGCGGATGGAGGAATCGTTCAGGCCGAATCGGGGCGACAGGAAGAGTTGACGCCTTGCACAGGCGGCGCCGGAGGTGATGTGATCGGTCGCTGTGACAGCGACCGATCCCGTGCGCGAGGCAGTAAGCGCCGTCTACCTCTCCGACTCGCGTCGCGTCCTCGCCACGCTGATCCGCCTGCTCGGCGACTTCGACGTCGCCGAGGAAGCGCTGCACGACGCGTTCCGGGCCGCGCTCGAGCAGTGGCCGCGCGACGGCGTGCCCGGCCAATCCGCGCGCCTGGCTCGTGTCGGCCGGCCGGTTCAAGGCCATCGACGCGCATGCGCCGCGCGCGCGGTTCGACCGCGCTGGACGACGTCGGCGACGAGGCGGACCTCGGTGGTCGTCGATCCCGAGGCGTGGGCCGATGAAGAGAGCGTCGAAGACGATCGGCTGCGGCTGATCTTCACGTGTTGTCACCCGGCGCTCGCGCCGGACGCGCAGGTCGCGCTGACGCTGCGCGAGGTGTGCGGGTCTGACGACCGAGGAGATCGCCGCGCGCGTTTCTCACGCCGGCGCCGACGCTGGCGCAGCGCATCGTCCGCGCCAAGGCCAAGATCCGCGACGCGCGCATTCCGTATCAGGTGCCGTCGCGCGGCCGAGCTGCCGGAGCGGCTCGACGCGGTGCTGCGCGTCATCTACCTCGTGTTCAACGAGGGCTATGCCGGCCGTCCTCGGGCGCCGCGCTGACGCGGCGACGATCTGTCGGCGGAGGCGATCCGCCTGGGGCGCCTGCTCGTCGAGCTGCTGCCCGAGCCCGAGGCCGTCGGCCTGCTGGCGCTGATGCTGCTGCACGAATCGCGGCGCGCGCGCGCACGTCGGCGTCGGGCGACCTGATCCTGCTCGACGATCAGGATCGCTCGCTGTGGAACCGCGATCAGATCGCGGAAGGCACGACGGCTGGTCGAGCGTGCGCTCGGCTCGACGCGCCGGGCGCCGTATGCCATTCAGGCGGCGATCGCGGCCGTGCACGCCGAGGCGCCGATGCGGCTCGCCGCAACGGACTGGGACGAAGATCGTCGGCCTCTACGATGTGCTGGCCCAGGGCGAGGATTCGTCCCGGTGATCGAGCTGAACCGCGCGGTCGCCGTGGCGATGCGCGACGGCCCGGCACGCCGGGCCTGACGCTCATCGACGCCATCCTCGACCGCGGCGACCTGCCGGACTACCGCCTGGCCCACGCCGCGCGGGCCGAACTGCTGCGCCGGCTGGGACGAACGTCCGACGCGCGCGCCGCCTTCGAAAGCGCGATCGCCTTGACCCAGTGCAGGAACCGGAGCGCCGGTTTCTCGAGCGGCGGCTCGCGGAGCTGAGCCGAACAGGCGCCGGGCGGGCGGAAACGAACCACTGCTCGACAGGAGGAACCCCATGAGCTACTCTGTGCCTGGTCTATCTCGAAGGATCGAAGCTGCACGCCGTGTCCACGATCGCGAGTGCAAGGCGTGTGGGGACGACCTCGCGCCGAGCGGAGGTGCTGGTCGCGGCCGAAGCGCTCCAGCCGATCGAGACCGCGACGACCGTCCGCGTCCGCGGACGGCAAGCTGTCGGTGACCGACGGACCCGTTCGCCGAGACCAAGGAACAGCTCGCGGGCTTCTACCTGATCGAGGCGAGGGACCTGAACGACGCGCATCAGCATCGGCCGCGAAGATTCCGCCGGCCCGCGAGGGCAGCATCGAAGTGCGGCCGGTGCGCGAGCTGAACCCCGAAGCGACATGAGTCATTTCGGGCGTATTCCGGCGGTTTGCTGAGTGCTTCAAGCCGATCTCATGGCCAGGCGCCGGGCTTCCCGGCCTGATCTGACCGGAGATTTCGCGCGCAGCGGTAAGGTAAGATCCGGCGCTGGAGCGCACGGAAATGGCGTCGGCACGTCGAGTGAGATTCGTGTAGTCGATGCCGCGGCGGCGACCCTGGCAGTGACGCTTGTCTCGTCCGGCGCAGCGGCGCGCCAGAATCAGCCCTCGCCTCCGGCCGCGACGTTGACGGTGACCGGCGACGCCTGCAACCACTGACGATCTCGCCGTCGGAGCTGAAGTCCATGCCGCGCACCACTGTGACGGTGAGCGAGGAGGGACGTGAAATCAGCGCATGAGGGCGTGCTGGTGGCGGACATCCTCCGCAAGGCGGGCGTTCCGCCTCGGCCGCGATGAGCGGCGGCGCCGTCGCCAGCTACGTGCTGGCCGAGCGCGCAGGACGGCTATCAGGTGGTGTTCTCGCTCGCCGAGCTCGACCCTGGCTTCACCGCCAACGACATCATCGTCGCCGACACGATCGACGGCAAGCCGCTGTTTCGACTACCAGGGCCCGCTGCGGATTGTCGCCCCGCACGACAAGCGCGGGCGCGCGCTCGATCCGCATGCTGCAGACGCTCGAGCGTCGTCACGGCTTCGCAAGTAACCAGCGGCTCGATGCGTCGAACGCTTCGCCGTTGATCGCTGGCGGTCGGTCGTCGGGCCTGGCGGCGCCGGTAGCGGCGCGCCGATCGTCCTCCGACCAGCAGCCGTGGCAGTCTGCCGCGCGGCGTTTCCCGCGGCCTCGCGTTCCTGACGACAACCCGATGATCGGCCGCCAAGGTCGGGCTCGGCCGCCACCTGTTCTACGACACGCGCCTGTCGGGCAAACGGCACCCAGGCCTGTGCGACCTGCCACGAGCAGGCGCGGGCGTTCACTGACGAACGGGGCGCTCGCGGTCGGGCCGACGGGCGAACGGTCCACCCGCGCGGGAGCATGAGCCTCGTCAACGTCGGCTACTCGGCCGCGCTGACCTGGGGCCAACCCGTCGATCGCCACGCTCGAAGAACAGGCGTTGGTGCCGATGTTCGGCGAGCACCGATCGAGCTCGGGCATTCAAACGGCCGGCGGCAGACCTGCTCGCCCGGCTGCGACAGCGCACCCGGAATACGAACGGCCGTTGCCCCGAGCGGGCCTTCGCCGCCTGATCCGATCCGGTCACGGTCGAGACACGTGACGCAAGGCGCTGCGCCTCGTTCGAGCGACGCATCGATCATCTCCGCCTCGTCGTCCGCTACGATCGCTATCACTACGAGCGGGCCGACGCCGCGATCTCGGCCGCCCGCCGCGGCGAACAGCTCTTCTTCAGCTCAGCCCCTGTCCTGCTTCCGCTGCCATGGCGGTTTCGCCGTTTTCGGGCGCGCGTCGACTTCGACGGCGCGACGCGAAGGCGGGGCGCCCGAGTTTCACAACACCGGCCTCTACAACCTCGCCGGGCGTCTGATAAACATCCGGCGGCGAATCCGGCATCTACGAGACCACCAGGCGGCCCGGAGGACGTCGGCAAGTTCAAGGCGCCGACGCTCCGGCAACATCGCCGTCACCGCGCCGCTACATGCACGACGGCAGCATCGCCACGCTGGACGGCGTGCTCGGATCACTACGCGGCCGGCGGTCGGACGATCGCCGACGGCCCGCATAAGCGGCATCGGCCACGACAACCTGGAATCGAAGTCCGACGGTACGAGGTGTCTCACGCTGACGACCGATCAGCGGGCCGATCTGATCGCATTTCTCACCACACTGACCGACGATCAGGTTCTGACGGATCCTCGGTCTGCCAATCCTGGAAACATTGAAGCCGGAGGCTCGATGGCACCTTCAGCGCACGCAATCATCTGCCTGGCACGATCGAAGAGATCCACGTCGGCGACGTGCTCGTCCCCACATCACGGTCAAGGTGGGCGACCACGTCATCGAATCCGTGATCACGCGTCGAAGCGCCGAGGAAATGGGGCTCAAAAAGGGCGATCGCGTCACCGCTGTCGTCAAGGCGACCGAGGTGATGCTGTCGAAGCCGGGAGCGATCGCGGCGCTAGGGCCCAGGCGTGATGCGCACGTTGGTCGGCGCCAGCGGTTGTGTGCCGGCGGTGGGCAGCATCATCGCGCCGTCCTGGTAGTACTCGCCACGCGCTCCATCGGAAGAAGCCGCCGTCGTCATCGGCCGCGTAGCGGCGTGACGAGCGTCGGCGTCGCGCCGCGCATCACCTGGACCGGCGCGCTCCCGGCAGCGCGCGAGCTCGGAAGCCAGCGTGTTGCCGTTGATCGGCGCGGGACTGGTGACGCCGTCGCTCTGCGCCGTCACACGCGCACGTCGTCGCCCGCCGGCGCCGCCGCCGAACAGGAAGCGCGACGACGCCGGCGTCGCGGTAAGCCGGCAGATGGACGCGCGCCTGGCTCGTCGAGCAGCCACTCGGACGGTTGTCCTGGTAGTGGCCGCTGCGTGTTGTTCTGCGGCGCGCATCCTCGTATTGCCCAAGCGGAATCTGCCACATCACGATCCGCTTGCCGGCCAGCGATCGAGAACTCGCCGCAGGAAGCGCACGTTGCGGCGGAAATCCTCCGCGTCCCACCACGCGCGGCCGCCATCGCCGTAGACGAACTGGTAGAAGGCGGAGTCGCGATCGCTGAATTCGGCGAACGGCGATGTCGAAGTTGGCGCCGAGCGAGCGTGTAGAACGCGGCGCGCGCGCGTGCCCAGCGCGTCGACCATCGCATCCGGGGGATTCGAGAGCGCGATATCGACGTTGGTGCCCCACACGCTGATGTGATAGCCGAGCGATGACGTTCGGCGCGTAGGCGTCGCGCAGGGCTTAACGATCGCCCGGGCGAAACCGGACACGTTGCTCGGCAGCCCGGCCAGCTGCGGCGATGCCGGTTTCGGCGACCTTCGCCGGCACCGTCGGCGGCGTTGTCGCTCGGCGCACGCTGTTCCATGTAGCCCCCAGAAATCCGGCTCGACGTGCAGCACGACTTTCTGCGCCGGAAACGCGCCCGGCCTTCTGAAAGAACAGCTTGAGGTCGTTGTAAGTACGCGGTCATGGTCGCGGTGTTGTTCAGATTGGTGAACACCGCGTTGCTCTCGCGCACCGCCGCCGGGCAGCGACTGCAGCAGCATGTAAGTAGGTGAAGACCGGCATGATGCCGTTGGCGACGGAGTCTTCGATGTAGAACCGCGCGAAGTCGCCGTTCGTGTTCCAGGTCGCCCAGCCGCCGCCGGTGTTGGCGCCGCCGGCGAGGTATTGATAGCGGAATCCGAACGGCGCGGTGCGCTTCATCGGCGCGAGCGCCGCCGGGACCGTCCGCCAGTGCGCCCAGCTCGAGACGGTCTCGGCCCAGCCGGTCGGCAATGGATTCTGGGCGCGGACCTCGACGGTCGAAAGACAGACGAGCCATGAGCAGCAGAGCCGACGCGGCGCATGCGCAATCCGACTTTCTGCTGGGGAATCGCACGAGGGGCGCTCGTGCGGGAGAGATCATGATAGCGCCGAACGGCTGGCCCGCCGCGGAGTGCGCATCGTTGCACACAGCGCGCGCCCGCGACGAGATCCGCTAGATGCAGCCGGTGAAGGAGAATCGCTGGCTCGTCGCCGCAGCCGCCATCGTCACGCAGGTCTGCCTGGGCGCGGTTCTACGGCTGGAGCGTCTTCGTCGCGCCGCTGGTGTCCGCCACCGGCTGGAGCCTGACGCAGGTGTCGTGCTGACGCTCACGCTTGCGATCGCGTGCCTGGGCGTCGGCACGATCGTGGGCGGCTTGTGGCTGGATCGCTCGGGGCCGCGGCCCGTCGTCACGCCTCGCCGGCCTCCTCTACGGCGCCGGGCTACCTGCTCGCCGCATGGTTCGTCACCAGACGATCGCTGGTCGGCGTCTACCTGAGTTATAGGCGGTGCTCGGTGGTGTCGGGATGGGGATGGGCTACATCACGCCGGTGGCGACGATCGCCAAGTGGTTTCCCGACCGCCGCGGACTGATGACCGGCGTGGCCGTCGCCGGTTACGGCGCCGGCGCGCCTCATCATGAGCCCGTTTGCCGCGCGGTCGATTGCGGCGCGCGGCGTGCCCGCGACGTTCGCCATCCTCGGCATCGTCTGACTTCACGCTGATCGCGATCGCGTCACGTTTCTCACGCCAATCCACCTGCCGGCTGGCGGCCGGCGGGATGGACGCCGAGCGGAGCGGTGTTGCGGGCTGCGTCGACCTACGACTTCACCGTCCGCGAAGCGATGCGCACCTCCCCTTCTGGACGCTGTGGCTGATGCTGTTCCTGAATGTCTCGGCCGGCATCATGATCATCAGCCGTGGCCCTCGCCGATGGCGCAACAGACGGTCGGCATGACGCCGGTCGCCGCCGCCGGCACATGGTCGGGATCATCTCGATGTTCAACGGCGCTCGGCCGCGTATTCTGGGTATGGGTGTCGGACGCGATCGGCCGCGCCCGTGTGTAATCTGCTGCTCTATCTCATTCAAGCCGCGATCTTCTTCCTCCTGCCCCGCCTGACCAGCGTCACCGCGTTCAGCGCCGCGCGCTCGCGGTCATCGGGCTGTGCTACGGCGGCGGCTTCCGGCACGATGCCGTCCTCTCACCGCGGATTTTTTCGGCGCGAAAGTTTCATCGGCGGCATCTACGGCTGGATTCTGCTTGCGCGGGCGGCGGCGGCGATCCCTTCGCCGCTGCTGATCGCGCGGCTTCGCGAGACGACCGGGCCGCTACGATCAGGCGATTGTCAGCATCGCGTTCGTCCTGCTGGTCGCGACGATTCTGCCGCTCGTGGTGCGCCGCCCGCACCCGGCCGTGACGACCGAGCCGATCTGATTCGGCGATACCGCTGAGACGGCGCCATCGACGCGCCGGCCGCGACGCGCCGGACCCGTCGGAAGATCGATCGCGCGAGGCTTGGTCGCCTTCGTGGCGAGCGTGAACACGGCTTCGGGCGCGGCGCCGCTGAGGACGTGCTCCGCCACGTAACTGCCCGACACACCGGCCCGTGCTTGAAGCCGTGGTCTGACCCGCCGCCGACGAGCCACACGTTGGGGCGCGACCGGGATGGCGATCGATCAGGAAATCGCCATTCGACGGTGTCTCGCACCGTGGCACACTTCGCTCGCCACGAACGGCTGACGCGCCAGTGCCGGAAAGCGGTCGGCCAGATAGCCGCGAATGTTCCGGCGACCGCGGCCGCGGATACGATTCGTTCCCCGGTATCGGGATTGAAGGGCGGCCCATGCCGGTCGGACGCGATCTTGAAGCCCTGTGTGTTCGATGTCGGGCAGGCCGTAAGTCTCGCCGCCGAAATCGATCCAGGCCGGCATCGCCGGTGGCGCGAATCCGGCGTCGCCGGGCGGCGTCCCCACGTAGAACACTTCCTGCCTCGTCGGAAAAATGCGCGCGGCCCAGCGCCGAAGGAAAGATCGCCGGCAGCCATGGCCCGCACGCGAACACGAAGGTGCGCGCAGGGATCGACGTGCCGTTGTCGAGGTGCGACGGCCTTGAGCGGACCCGCGGAGAGGCGACTCGCCGATCCGCCGCACCGCGTCCCTCGATGTAGGTGACGCCGGCCGCGCGAGCGGCGGCGACGCGACCAGCTGCACCGACCGCCGCGCCAGAAGCACGCCGCTCTCCGGCTCGAAGATCGCCCGGCGTCAGAACCAAACCTGAACTGGGGGAAGCGCCGGCCCAGCTCGGCGCGTTCCAGCCGCCCTCGTGCGGCACGCCGACGCCGCGAGAGCCGTCAACGACGCGTCGGTCTCCGCCGACTTGTCGCGCGCCAGGAACAGGACACCGGTCTGGTGAAACTGGCGCGGCTGCGCCTCGCCGTACAGCGCCTGCCACTGTTCGAGCAGAGCGCTGCGCCCACCGGGTATACAGCTCGCCTCGCGCCGTAGGCGCACCGGATGACGCGTGTCTCGCCGCTGGAACTGGCGCGTGAGTTGCCTGGACCGTATGCGTCGACGAGCGCGACGTGCCGGCCCGACTTCGCAAAGGTGAAGCGCGGACCAGGATCCGAAGACGCCCGGCGCCGATTACGATCACGTCGTGACGAATCTGAGCGCATCGCTGCCCGGTCGCCGATCTTATCGCGCTGGCGCTCGCGGCAATCGCGCGTGGTGACACATCACGGCATAGGGGGCAGCACTGTGCGGAAAGAGGCCTGGAGCAGCGGCACGGTTGTTGTGTCCTGGCCGCCCGAAGGTGAGCATGACGCACGCCCGATTGCCAGGTTGCAACAGCTGGCTCGCACTCTCGGCGCTGATAGCGGCGTGCTCGAACACGTCCCCGACCAATCCGACACCCCACTCCGCCGAACACGCAAGTGTGCCGCCTCGCGCCGTCGAGTTTCACGCATCACCGCGCGCAGATCCCGGGCGCGCCGGCGAGCATCACGACCACCCGCTCGCTCAGCAACACCTCGCACGACATGAGCTGCAGCGGCGGCGGCACGACCACCCGTCACCTCGTATGCATCGTCCGCCGACTTCGTCGATGAAGTCAGCGTCAACCCGCCGTTGACGCGCTCGACCGTGTCGACCGTCACCTCCGGCACGCAGACCGCCCGGTTCACCTACGGATACGACGCGCAGAGGCGCCTGTCGAGCGTGACCGCGAGCGCGACTGGCGTCGCCGACCAGACGACGGCATTCACCGCCTGAGGATCAGTCCGGCCGTCCAGACCCTGGGATCGTCGTCATCGTCGTCAGCCACCACCAACTTCGTCGCCACCTACAATTCCGGATCGCGAACGCAGACCATCACTGCAACGACCAACGGCGTTCAGAGCGTCAGCGTCACCGTCTTCGACGTGAACGGCAATCCGATCTCCGAAACGGATACCGTCGGCGGTGCCACGACGACGTTCACGTTCACGACCAACGGCACGTTTCAGGTCTGTCGTTAGGCGAGCGCGAGCAGTCGGGCGCCGGCCGGCGGCTACTTCAGAAATCAGGAGCAGCCGGTTCAATTCGTCCGGCTATGTCCAGCATCATCCAGTGGCTCGGCGCCTGAAATCTTTCGTAGCGCCACGGACCCGACAGCCGCTCAGCACGATTTGCTCACGTGTTCTTCGGTCAGAAACGGATCGCGATCGCTCCAGACCCCCATCACGGGACCACGCAATCTTCGTCGCGGCGATGGATTGTCCGCGGCTCATCTGCGGCCGCACGTTGGCGCGAGCCCAGTTGAGCGCGGCGGTCAACGCGCCGGGACGCGCCAGATCCTTCACGTGTCGATCGACGTCGCCCTGCTCTCGCGTCCACTGCTGCCCGGGCCGGCCGCCAGTCGACCTCGTCAGGGACGCCTCGGCACGATCGCCATCCACCAGGCGCTGAAAGAACGGGGAAGATACCCAGGACTTTTCCCGCTGTGCCATCGTATTGGTGCCGGACGTTCCCCGGCGCCGACCGAAGGACGCCGCGGGGACGCTCGACACGATCGGCGTTGGCGGCGGCCGCGACCGCGCGCGAAAGGCCAGCCCCGCTCCCCAATCGGCGAGCCACCACGCGGGCCTGGCGGCGGATCCGAGGACGTCAGGTATGGCCGTCCATCGGCGCGCGACCAGCTGGGATGCGATAGTCCGCCACGGCCTGCGGCCTGGGTGCGTCGCCGAAGCCACGGAGGTCGGGAGCGATGGCGCGAAGGCCCCGCGTTCACCAGCGGACCGATTTGGTGCCGCCACAGAATCGGGGTCAGAGGAAAATCCGTGAAGCAGCAACACCGCCGGAGCCGCTTCCGGTGTCCACGCACTGGAAACGTTGCAGCCCGTTCGCCTCGACGGTCCTGGTGAGTGGCGTTGATGTCACCTGGCCGCTGCATCACGCCCCGTTGCCTGAATGCACGCCGCCACTGCGTCCGAGGATTCCACGATATGTCATCAGGCCAGATCGCCGGGGAAAACAGCCGCGAAGATCGACGAGTGCTCTCACGATCCGCCTCCGCTTCTCGCGCGGATTAACACCGATGCTGGTCATCCAGCCGAAGGGCGTCGCGGGCACGCCGGCTCAATGGCGCTGTCAAAATGGTGCGATGCCCGGGTCGCGAGTGCTACCACTGCAAGCAGTGGGTCGAGAGACGGCGAGGCGCACGACTGCTGGACGACGACCGAGAGCGGCGCTGACCGCGGACCTGTCGGAGGATCTGCGGGACGCGTGGGAGCGGCTGCGCGAGACCGCCGCCGCGTTTCGGCGATCAGCGGATCTACGCGTCGCACAAGTCGATCATGTTCTCGCGCAAGTCGTGCTACTTCTTCGCGTCCGGCCCAAACGTCAGCTCCTGGAGGTCTGTGTGTTCCTGGGCCGCGTCCGAAGACCGAGGTCCGTCGTGTCGATCGCGCGTCGAAGTCAAGGTCGCGCATATCCTGCCAGATCCGACATCCGCGACGAAGTGGAGACGCCGATCACCGACTGGCTCCGCGAGGGCGCACGACCTGTCCGGCCCGCTGAGAGGCGGCGACGCGGGAAGCGAACGCCACCGGCGGTCAAAGCGCGCAAAGCGCCGCCCGGCGAGGCGGGGTCCGCCCAACACGCACCCGGCGCTAGCGTCCGTCGACTTCCGCTGGCGCAGCCTCGAGGCTTTCAAGTCATCCCCGTCATCGCGCCTGCTGCAGCGTGTCTGGAGGATCCAGGCTTTGCATTCATCTGCAGCATCGCGCTGGCGACGCGCTGGGGCCTGGCGCGCGATCGCCGTCGCTAAGCATGCGCCCCCAGGCTCGCTGGCTTGCACGATCTCTGCCACGGCAGGCCGAGACTTGTCCCTTCAGCCACCCGCAGCTGGCTCGGCCCGCCGCCGTCGGCCGTCAGCTTCCGATCCAGAGGCTCATCGATCTGCTGCTGCGTATCTGAAACCGCTGGCGAAGAAGGACACCGACTCGCAGAACTTGTAGAGCGGCCCGCCGTTCCCAGCCCCATGAAGCACTGGCCGTCGGATCCGAGCTCGAACTCCACGCCCGCCTGACCCGGCCTGCGCAGTTCACGCTTACCGGCAATGACCGTCGAGTTGGGAAAGACGGACGCACTAGAAGTTCATCGCTTCCTCGGCCTCCGGTGCCGAGACCGGCTGCCGGCGTGATCGGTATCGGCATGACCGCTCCCTTTGTTGCCGGCTTGCAGGCGACCTATGCCCGCCACTGACGAAGTCGGGCCACGACCGTTTTCATAAAACTTGCGTTTTCAGCTGACGCGGCCGGAACTAAGTCCGATCGGGGCTTTTGCGCGAGGCAGCCTCTCCTGGGCCGCCGAAGGCTTCAATGAAACGGACCGAAGGCTTCAGCCGAGCGGGCTAAATCACGCATGCTCCAGCCCGTGGCCCAGTAGTCGCGCGGTGCGCAGATGCCGAGATCCAGTCGGGAAGAGCGGCGAATTGGAATGCGATGAAGTCGTCCTGCAAAGGCCTCGCGGCGCGGCGCGGTCGAGACTTCCACCAGCGCCTTCGCGTCGGGCCCATAGCGCCTTTGGGAAAACGCGTCTCCCCAGGCCGCCTCGGCTGAGGCTACGCGATCGTCGGGACGCTCAATCGCTCGAAAGCGAAGCTGGAACGCCGCGCCCAGCGGCTCCTGAACGCGCGCTCGATCCGGCCCCCATTCGAAAGGCGATCGCGGCGCCGGATTCGGCGGCGGCGCCGCCATGTGCCGCGCATCTCACCTCAGAACATCTTGCCGCAGGCGATGCTGTCCGCCGCCCAGGTCGTGAGCGCGATTCGACCGCCCTTGCGACACAGCCGTGCGAGCTCCGCGCGCCGCGGCTTCGGGGCGGCTGGCGAACATGACCCCGAACGTCGAAACCACGGCATCGGGCTGGCCGTTCTCGAACGGAAGGCTCATCGGCGTCGCCAAGCCGATGAGTCGATCGGCAGCCGCGTTTCCGCCGCGGCTCTGGCGCGCGCCGCCGCGTGTCAGAAGATCGCTCGCGATGTCCACGCCGGTGACCGTGGCGCCGCGCGCCGCGCAGCCACCCTCGATGTCCAGCCGGTGCCGGTCGACAGATCGAGGATCCGCTGGCCCGGCCGCGGATCCAGCCGCATCACGCAGTGCTCGATCGCATCGGCGATGCCGCGGCTGATCTGAAGTCGTAATCACGCTCTCCGCCCGAACTCCATACCGCCGCCGGCCGTTCGTTGGCGGGCCTGTATCGTCGACCAGTCATCGCATCTCACTTTTGCCAGTGATACTGGTTGCCTCGCATGGCCGTGTTGTGTCACAAGGATAGGAATCGGGGCGCCCGGAAGTCCCGGGAGGGGGCCGGGATTTCTCCGGGATTCCCTTCTGGCCTCAGTCGTCGCGCTTTCCGGGAGGGCAACGGGCGACTGAATGGAGCAACACGGCACGTCAGTTTCGGGGAGCTACCGATTCGACCTGGGCAGCGGCCGTCGCCTTGTGGGCCCCGGTAAGCGCGAGGTCCGGCCCGACGCCGAAAGCGGCCGACGCGCTGAAGGTGCTCGTGTCGAACGCCAGCACGCCCGTGATCGAAAGTTTGCACGCACTTCACGCCACGGTCTGGGACGGCACCGCCGCGTCAGCGACGATGCGCTGACGTCGTTGCATTCGCAAGACGCTGCTGCAAATCGCTGGCCAGGCGACTCGGGGCAGCCCACTCGCATCATCGAGACGCGCCATCCGCCGCGGCTGCCAGTTCATCTCGCGCCGCTCTCCGGGGGCTGTCGACGAGCAGACGGCGGCGTCCCAGCGCCGGCGCGGCGTCGGCGATTTCCGCCATTGCCGTGCTCCCCTTTCTGCGGACGCATGGCGGGAAGGCCGCGGCCCAGGACTACCTCTGCGAGGGCCTGGCCGAGGGCTGATCAACGCGCTGAAGCGCACAGATCGACGGCCTGCGCGTCGCCGCACGCACGGCGTCCTTTCAATATCGCACGGCACCGGCGCCGGAAGCGTGCGCGAAGTGGGCCGGCAAGCTCGGCGTCGAGACGCTCCTCGAAGGGGAGCGTTTCGCAAAGACCGACGAGTCGAGTGCGGGTGACCGTTCAGCATCCATCGACGTCTCGACCGGCTATCACCGCTGGTCTGACAGCGATTTCGACCCGCACGCTCGGCGACGTCACTTCGCCATCCAGGACGAAATCGCCGAAAGCGTCGTGACCACGCCTTGCGCGGGGGCGCCGCGTTGAGCGGCCCGCGAGAAAGAAGCGCGATCAAGCGGCTGCAGACGGCGCCCCGAAGCCTACGAGTATTACCTGCTGCGGCCGTCAGGCGCTGCCGCGCACGGGCGGAACGCGACCATGAACGAAGCGGCGGGGATGTTTGCCCGCGCGATCGAGAGCTGGACGCGGCCTACAGCCCACGGCGTTCGCGGGCCTGGCGATGGTCCACGCCGCCCTCACGAGTGGTTCGGCGCGAAGCCTGCCGACCTCGCGAAGGCCGCGCGCGCCAGCGAGCGCGCGCATCGAACTGGCCCCCGGACCATGCCGAGGGGGCGCGTGGCCCGCGGTTTCGGTGCTGTCGCTGTCCACGCCAGTACGACGAGGCTGCGAAAGAGTTCGCCGCCGCCACCCGGCCGAATCGGGTCTGTTCGACGCCTGCTACTACTACGGGCGTACTGCTTCGCCTGCGGCGATAATCGAAGGTTCGGCGGACCTGTTCCGTCGCGCCGGCGAAGTCCGTCACGAAGACTTTCAGAGCCTCATGCTCTACGCCCAATCCGCTGCGCATGCTTTGGACGCCACGGGCCGGCCGCGCAAGCGGTGCCCGGGAAGGCATTCGCCGCCGCCAGAACGTGCTCGCACCTCAATCCGCTCGACGGCCGCCGCGCTCTCGCTTGGCGCAGAGCTCGCTCTTTTTTCACGACGGCCAGATCTGAAGAGCGCGCAAAGAAACCCCGGTCGGCACGCTCGCTCGAGGCTGTATCCGGACGACAGCGGCACGCTGCTGAACGCGGCGTGCCTGTGTGTGTCGAGCTCGGCGACAGGGAGAAGCCCTCGAACTGCTGGAGCTGATAACTCGTCGCTACCCGCGCGGCTGGGGCAAGCGCGACTGGATCGATCACGATCCCGAAGCTACGGCATCCTGACGCGACGGCCCGCGGTTCAGAGACGATCGCCGCCAGGCTCACATAGTCTCGTTAGCCGCTTTGGTTTCAGGGGGCTTCCACTCAGGCGCCACTCGTCCAGCGAGGCGCAGATTTTCACCCCGGCGTCACGCCTCGCCAGCTGCGGCCGCCGTGATGGTTTGATTTCCAGGCGAGCTGGGCGGAGTCGATTTCTCCAGCGCCACGGTCGGTGTCGCCGTCGCACTCCCGCTTTCGCGGTTGCCGGCACTTCTGTCGCGCGGCGGGCGCCGGGCACGCGTCCGCCCCCTCGCCGCCGGCGCCCTGGGCGCTGAACCGGGCGCTCAGACCAGCTGCCGCGGGAAGCGGAAGATTCAACGTCACATTGCCGGGGACTGTGGATCCGGCGCAGACACCCGGAGCTGGCGGGCGGGGCGGTCAGGAGTTCTGGACCGCGAGGCGGCGGCCGCAGCGCGGCGGCGCCGTTTCCGGCCTACGCGCGAGAGCTCCGAGGATGCCCGTCGCCTTCAGTTCCGTCACCAGCGAGGCGCCGGGATCCGCCACGCGCCTGGTGATCGTCGACACGCCGACGGCGCGCTCCACGGTTACCACCGAGACTCGGTCAATCCGGGCAGCTCCACCCAGCCGATCAGGGAAGAGTCGATCGGCGGGTCCGGGTGTGCCCTTCGGCACGACGCAATACGAAAACGGGACGGCGACCAGGCTCGTCGTGGTCTATCGAGTCGAGGAAGGACCAGACGGTGCGATTCACACGCATGTTCACGCGCGCCGCCAACCCTTCGCAACTGATCGTGGACGTTCAATTCCTGGAACACGGTCAAGGAGACAAGGCCAGGCTCGTCTACGAACCCGCGAGCGCCAGCGGCGTCATCGGCGCCGCCTGCTTCCCAGCCGGGATCCTCATCGTCGAGCTCGCCGACCGCGCCGGCGGGACAATCGACCACCGAAATTCGACCCGCGTCGCGCGCCGAACCTGCGGGCCTGACGACGCTCGGATTCTGGTCGAAGATCTCGGCTCACGCAGGCCATCGCCTGCGGCCTGAATCGCGATGCGCTCGAGCGCGCTGGCGACAGCGCCTCACCGACGGCGGCCTGACCGTCCGCAGGAACTCCGACGATGACACCTACGTGCGCCGTCAACGTCATGGCGAGCAGCCTGCCGAACGGTACGTATTCGTCGCGCTACGACGCGTTTCTCTACACCCACGGCACCGCCAGGCCGTCGTATCACGATCAGCCGGTGCTGGTGCAGATCGCTGATCCACCGCGGCAGCATCGGCCGGCAGCGGCGTCGCCGCGTCCACCCGCCGCATCGGTCACGCGCGGGGCTCGAGGGCTACATCGATCTCTTCCTCACCCAGATCCGCGATGCCAACAAGTGATGGAGGCGGGCGGCCGTCAGGATCCGTGGCGTGATGGCGCGGAGCGACGTGCGGGGGCGGGCAGCGCCGGGAGGGTTCGAGAGCGCCGCCGGGAGGTGAGGCAGGGCAGGGAGTGCGCGTCGCTGCCGCACTCCCGGACCGGACCTTACCAGCGAGCGCTCTCTCCCAGCAGGTTGAGCGCCGTCTTGGCGACCACTCTCGTGCGCGATCGCGCTGTTGGCCGGGATGAAATCCGCCGCACCGCACGTCGCGTACAGCCGCTCGAGCTCGCCATCTTCTTGAACATCCCGGTTCCACCCGAGACATCCATTGCGAGATCGACGACGCGCTTGGCGCCTTCGACGGCGCGGTATTTGGCGGCGACGAGCTTGGCCGGCCAGTTGCCGCCGTGGTTCACGCCGGTCGACCAGTCTTCGGCGACGCGCGCGACGTGCGCGTTGATCGCGTCGAGCTCCGATGTCCATCTCCGCGACCGCGTGCTGCACCATCGGGTTCCACGCCATCGTGCGGCCGCCGAGTGCAACCGACGTCTTCTGCTGGACGCCGGCGACCGCGAGGTCGCGGGCGCGCTGGGCGAGCGCCGCATAGATATGGCCGAAGGTCGGCTCGGCCCAGGCGAAGATGCCGAGGACGAAGAGATCGGCGCCCGCGAAGCCGGCCGGCACGACGCGGGCGATGTAGCGGTCGGGCACGAAGGCGCCCTTCAGGACGGTGTCGTCGCTGCGCGTGGCGCGCATGCCCATGGTGTCCCACGTCTCGACGATCTGCAGCCCGAGCCGTGTCGCGCGGCATGAACGCATGGACGACCTTCGGCTGCGTCGGGTCGCTCAGGTCCATCGCATGCGAGTGCCGAGCCGCGTCCACACCGGCGTCAGCGATCCGAAGATCTTGTGGCCGTTGAACCTGTATCCGCCGCTGACGCGTTCGGCGGTCGCCGACGAGAGGAGCACCGGCAGATCGTTGCCGCGCTCGCCGTGGCCGGCGGCGAAGACTTCCCCGGCCGCCGCTTCCTTGAGCAGCCAGTCGAGCGAGTGGTCGCCGCCGCGATGGAGGTCGGCGGCGATGCCGGTCCAGCATAAGTGCATGTTCACGGCGAGCGCGGTTGCGGGCGCCGCGTAGGCCAGCGTCGCCTGGAGCTTGCAGATCTCCGCCAGGTTCAGGCCGCCTCCGCCGAAGGCCTTCGGCACGCCGACCAGCAGGTAGCCGGCAGCCTTCAGCTCGTCGAAGTCCTCCTGAAAGAACCGGTTGTCGCGGTCGTAGGCCGCGGCGCGCGACGCGACCCGCGCCAGCAGGTCGGTGCTCAGGATGGATGCCGTTTGATCGATTACAGCCATGTCGTGTCTCCGTGAAAGTTGCGATGGTCGAACATCAGGTAGGCAGAAGCGCGGGAAATCCTTCACACGACGCGACCGACCGCGGCTAGCCCATTGGCGCCGCCAGCAATCCACGATCCCGCAGAGGCCGTGGTCAGGTCGTGATGCATCAGGGTACCGACAATCTGCGGCGCGGCCGGCGTCGCGTCGATCGACGACGAAGCTCGACGGAAGGGCGAGATCGATGGTTTCGGCGCCTCGTGCGAACGTCCATTGCCATTCGGTTCTGGCCAATACGCACCGCGCGTCGAGGGACGATCTCGTCGAGCGCCGCCAGCCGGGTGCGCCGCCAACCGGCGGGCGTCGAAGAGCTGCTGCCGTTTCGGAATCGCGCGCATCAGGTCCTCGCGGCTGACGATCTGGGTGCCGGCGGGGCCGAGCACCGTCAGCGTCGGGGCGCATATCGACGCCAGCCGGGCGGCGTCGGCCCTCGCGCTGGAGGTCTCGAAGGCCTCGAAGAACGCGCGCAGTGACCCTGTCGGGTTTGTCGAGCTCATGCTATGAACCTCCGTTTATAATTATACCACATTTTGAATAATTATGCAATTGGAGACGCTGGAGCGCGAAGGCTTGAGCCGAGCGAAAACGCGCGCGGCGTCGCGGATGCGATAGACGGCGCGACGTCGGAAGGAAAGACTCAGGCGGGACGAAACCGGAACGCCTGTTGGAGATCGGCGATGAGATCGTCCGGATCTTCGAGACCGATGCTAGAGCCGCAGCAGACGATCGCCGTAGCGCCGCGCCGTTCGGCGCCTCCGTGGCATCGGGCATGACGGCCAGACTTGCCACGCCCCCCAGCTGTAGCCCATCCTGAAGAGCGTCAGCCGGTCCATGCCGTCCTGCAGCTCGCGCTTCGACGCCGGCGCTCGAAAGACGACGGAGAAGAGCCCCGAGGACCCCGCGAAATCCCGTTTCCACGTCTCGTGGCCCGGACACGACACGCGAACGCCGGGTGCAGGAGGGTCTCGACCTCCGCCCGATCGGACAGCCACCTGGCCACGCGCAGGGCGGACGCTTCGATCGCCTGAAGGCGGACCGACAGCGTCTGCAGGCCGCGCAGCGCGAGCGAGCAGTCGTCAGGCGACGCCGACATGCCGAGATCCTGATGGGCCACGCCGCAGGCGCTGGTGCAGCGTTTCGTCCCGCATGCACACCGATCCCAGCAGCAGATCGCTGTGGCCGCCGACGTAAGCTGGTGAGCGCCTGGACTGAGATGTCGACGCCGTGGTCGAAGGGCTTGAAGAGGATGCCGGCCGACCAGGTGTTGTCCAGCGCGACGACGACCTCGTGTTGCGTGCGCCGCGGCGGCAATCGCGGCCACATCCTGCACATCCATCGTGATCGACCCGGGGCTTTCGCACCAGACCAGGCGGGGTGTTCGATTGAATCCTCGACGCGATCGCCGCGCCCTCGAGCGGTTCGTGAGCAGCTCCACGTCGACCCCGAGCCGGCGCAGCACCCGCTCCGCGAAGTCGCGGCTTGGCCCATACACCGTGGTGGGGACGACCACGTGATCGCCGGCGCTCAGGCAGGCGAGTATTACCAGCGCCAGCGCCGCCTGACCCCGGCGTGATGAAGCAGCGGCGCGCGCCTTCCAGCTCCGCGATCCGCGCCGCCAGCTCCAGCGTCGTCGGCGTGCCGTACGACCCGTAGGTGTAGCGGCGCGGTGTCGTGATTCCAGGTGTCGCGGACATCCGCCGCTTTGTCGAACAGCGTGGTCGAGCCGCGAAGCACCGGCGTCACCAGCGACTTGAAGCCTTTCGGCGCCGCCGCAGCAGGGTGGACCAGTCGCGTGCTCAGTGCGTCGACCGGGGAGCGAAGGCTTGTCGGCCACTCAGCGATCCTTCGGCACCCGTTTTCGAACGCCGGTTGCGCGGGCGCTGGGCTGCGCGTTGACGCGGGTCATGACTTCCTGGATCGCCCGCTGCAGCTGCGGGTCGGTGCCCTTCGCCAGCTGCGCCGGATCGTCTTCAGCAACGTCGATGTCGGGATCGACGCCGTGGCCTTCCGCGAACCACTGACCCTTCGGGATCGTACATGCGGAAGGTCGGCACCGTGACGCTGCCGCCGTCGGCGAGATCCGGGCGCGCCGCTGATGCCGATCAGCCCGCCCCAGGTGCGGCGTGCCGATCGAGCGGGCCGAGGCCGGCCTGGCGGAAGTAGAACGGAAACGCGTCGCCGCCCGATCCGCTCCAGCCGTTGATCAGCATCACCTGCGCGCCCTGATGCGCGACCGGCGGCCACTGCTGCGCCGGCGCGTCGCGCACCGCCCAGTAGCGAAACGATCGGCCGGTGCAGCAGCTCGATGAAGCGATCGGGAATCTGACCGCCGTTGTTCCAGCGCTCGTCGATGACGAGGCCGTCTCTTTCTTCCACTGCGCCATGAACTGGCGCATCAGGTCGTTCTGCGCGTCGGTGCCGGTGCTCTGCACGTAGATGTAGCCGACGCGTTGCCGTCGCGTCGCCTTGTCCACGCTGCTGACGGCGCTCTTCGATCCACGCACGGAACCGCAGATCGATTCTCGTCGTCGAGGCAGGTGACGACTACCCTGCCGCGCGTTGGTCATCGACGGCGTCGCAGTTGACCGTCAGCACGACCGTCTTCTTGCCCAGCGCCTGGAAGCTGGCCCACGGATCCAGCCTCGGGTCGAGCGGCACGCCGTTGACGGCGAGCACGTAGTCGCCTTCCTTGACGTTCACGCCGGGCTCGTCGAGCGGCGACCGGCACGCCGGTGTCCCACGGTCCGCCGCGGACGATGCGCTTGATCGCGGTAGGCGCCGCTTGACCAGCTCCCAGTCGACGCCGAGCATGCCCGACCGAGCGTCTTCTGGCCCTGCTCCTCGTCGCCGCCGCCGTGATAGGTGTGCGACGCGTTCAGCTCGCCGAGGAACTCGCCGATCACCCAGTTGACGTCCCAGCGCGACACCGCGTCGTCCAGCAGCGTCATGTAGCGCTCCTTCATCGCGTTCCAGTTGACGCCGTGCATGCCCGGGTCGTAGAAGAAGTCGCGCTCGAAGCGGATAGGCGTCGAGGAAGATCTGTCGCCATTCCGCCGCGCGGCTCGACTGGCACCTCGATGTCCGCCAGCTCGATCGGCTTGTCGAGACTCTGCTTCTCCTTGATCGTCGACCACCGCGTATTTCTTCTTGCTCGTCGCCAGCAGCTTCTGCCGTCGAAGGTCACCTCGATCTCGTCGGCGTCGTCGAGAATCGATCTTCTCTTCCTGCGCCTCGAGGTCGAAGTAGACGACCGGGCTCTTTCCTCGTGCGTGCCGGCGCGCGGCGCGACGGCGGTAGAGCGATCTTGCCCTTCACCGCCTGGAGATCGGCGTAGGTGCCCGACTTCGGCGGCAGCACCACGGCCGCGCGCCTCGAAGCGATCGAGATCGATCTCGACGTTGGCCGGCGCGGCGGGCTGTCGACGGCCTTGTCGTCCGCGCTTGTCGTCCGCTCTTCTTGTCGCGCTTGTCGGTGTCGAGCGCGGGTCTCGGCGTCGTTGCGCGTCGCCAGCGGCGACTTGCACGTCGCTTCTGCAGCGGCACCGACCACGATCTGCGTCGGGTTGGCGTAGGTCCACGGAGTTGTCGAACGTGCCGTAGACCGGGTCGAAGGCACGATCCGACGCGTAGTAGAGATACTTACCTTCGGGATCGAAGGTCGGCTGCGGTGTCGTTCAGATAGCCGGACGTCGCCTGCTGCAGCTTTCCGGACTTGGTGTCGAACAGGAAAATCGCGTTGTTGCTGGTCGCCGGCGCGACGCGCGTAGCGCGATCCAGCGCGAATCGGGCGACCACTGGAAGCGGAACGCCTCGAGCTGGTCGTGCGCCATCCAATCCGGGCTCTTGTCCACGTCGGCGACCTTCGCCGGTGGCATCGTCGTAGAGACGAATCCGCATCGCCTGATCGATGAACGCGCAGCTTCTTGCTGTCGGGCGCCCACTGCGGCGGGTAGCGGAAGCCGGGGCCGAGCGAGGTCACCTTGCGTTCGGCGCCGGCGCCTTCGGCGGCGATCAACGTCAGCTCGTATTCGCCGCTGCGATCGCTCCAGTAGGCGAGCGTCTTGCCGTCCGGCGACCATCGCGGGTAGCGATCGGCCACGCCCGAGCTGCGGGTGACGTCGATCACGGCGCCGCGCTCGGCCGGCACGGTGACGACGTCGCCGCGCGCCTCGAAGGCGACGCGTCTGCCGGTCGGCGACACCGACGGGCGACGTCGCCAGGCTTGTCGGCCTTCGCGGTCCGCGGTCCGCAGCGTCGTGGCGTCGGTGACGACGCGGATCGGCACTTCGGTCGCCTTCTCGGTCGCGCAGGTTCAGCAGATGAGAGGCGGCCGCCGGCCAGGAACACGATGGCGTCCGGTCCGCATCGACGGGAAGGTGATGTCGGAAGTCGATGAACTGGGTGATCTGCCGGACCGCGCCGGTGTTCACGATCCGCCGCCCAGATGTTGTTGCGCTGGACTCGGCGCCGCGGTCGGACAGGAAGTAGATGGTGTTGCCGCGCCACATCGGCTGCGCGTCGTTGGCCGGGTTGTTGGTGATGTTGCGCGCCGCGAACGTCTTCAGATCGAACACCCACAGGTCGGGCGCCCAGCCGCCGCGATAGCGCTTCCAGTTGCGGAAGTCCTGCGACATCGGCATGTAGACGAAACGCGCGCGCGTCCGGCGAGAACGCGCCGAACTCGCCGTACGGCACCGGCAGCTTTCTCCGGCAGGCCGCCGTCGAGGCCGACGAGATAGAACTGGTTGTAGCGCTGCCGGCCGCTTTCGCGGCTCGAGGCGAACAGAACGCGCTTGCCGTCAGGATGCCATCCGATGACGCGATCGGCCATCGGGTGATAGCGTGAGCCGCGTCGGCGTGCCGCCGGTCGTCGGACATGACGTAGACGTCGGCGTTGCCGTCGTAGTCGGCGGTGAAGGCGAGCTTGGTCCCGTCGGGCGAGAAGCGCGGGAAGGCTTCCTCGCCGGCCGGCGAGCTGAGGCGCGTCGCGGTGCCGCCGGCTTTCGGGACCAGCCAGATGTCGCCGGCGTAGACGAACGCGATCTTGTCGGCGGACACGGCCGGATAACGGAACATCCGCGCGTCCACCTGCGCGCCCGCCGGCGCAGCCGCGGCGAGTGCCACCATCAGAACCAGGATGTTGCGGGCATGGAGGCATTCTACCGCTCATGACTTTCTGGCTCGTCGCGGGCGCAGGCAGGCTTCGAGCGCCGCGGCCAGTTCGCGAACGCCGCGGCGGATCTCACGCAGGGATCGACGGCGGCGAAGCCCATGACCAATCCTTCGCGCTCCGTTCGCGATCGGCTGTAGCGGCTTCCCGCGGGTGGCGGAACTGAACCCATTCGTCCCGGCGCCGCTGATGCCGATCGTCGCGTGGGCGGCGACCCTGCTCGAAACGACCTTCGGTGTCGCGCTCATCGCCGGAATCCAGGTTCGATGGGCGGCGTTCGGCAGTGCGGCCCTGCTCGCGTGGTTCGGGACGGCCATGGCGGGTCTTCACCGGACTCAAGCCCCCGCTGGACTACTCCGTGTTCTCGGCGTCGGCCGGAGCGCTGCTTCTCGGCCTGCACGAGACGCGCGGCGGCAGCCGCCAGCCCCGTCGCTGAGTTCCTCCCAGGCCCGGTGAGCTGGGCCTGGGCGCTCGGGGAGCTCGAAACCCGGCCATCTCGGCGGCGGGAACTGCCAGGATCGGCCGATTCGTAAAGGAGTCGCGTCGATGCCGGGTCGTGTCTGGTCGATCGCACTCGCTCTGGTCGCCGTCGGATCGGCCGCCGCGCTTCTGGCCGCGCAGGCCATCGTCCCTCCTGCCGCGCCTGTTTCCTTCACGACAGATGTCGATGCCGATTCTCGAGCGCAGCTGCCGCGGCTGGTCACGGCGACTCGCAGCAGATGGGCAAGCTCGATTTGCGTACGCGCGAGGCGGCGCTGCGCGGCGGCGCGCACGGTCCGGCGATCGTCCCGTCGAACGCCGAGCAGAGCCGCCTCTATCGCATGGTCGCAGGTCTCGAGCAGCCGGCAATGCCGCTGTCAGGGGACCCTCAGCGCCCAGGACGTCGCGACGCTGAAGGCCTGGATCGATCAGGGCGCGCCCTGGAACGTCGCCGTCGGCTTTGCCAGGGATATCCAGCCCGTGTTCGAAGGCAGCTGCGCCGCCTGCCATGGCGAAACCGCGCAGTTGTCCGATTCGATCTGCGCACGCGCGAAGCGCGCGCTGCGCGGCGGCGCTGCGCGGGTCGGATATCGTGCCCGGCCACGCCGACGAAAGCCGGTTGTATGCGCCGCATCGCCGGACTCGAGCGGCCGTCGATGCCGGCGCAGGGCAGCCGCTCGACCGCCGCGCAGGTCGCCGCGGTCAGGCAATGGATTGACGAAGGCGCGAAGTGGGACGCGCCTTCGACGTCGACGCGAAGCCATCGGTCGGCGGCGGCGCTCGCGGCGATCGAAAACCGCTCGATCACGACCGCAGAGCGGAATTACTGGGCCTTCAAGCCGCCGCAGCCCAGCCGACGCTGGCCGGACGGCGAACTCGATCGATCGATTCCTCGAGGCAGGCGCGTCGAGCGCACGGGCTGAAGGCCGCGCCGCAGGCGGATCGCCGCGTGCTCGTCCGCCGGGCGTATCTCGATCTGCTGGGCCTGCCGCCGACGCCGGCACAGGTCGACGCGTTCAGCTCGACGGATGCGATCGCCCGGACGCCTGGGAACGCCTCATCGACCGGCTGCTCGCGTCGCCGCACTACGGCGAACGCTACGGCCGGCTCTGGCTCGACATCGCGCGCTACGCGGATTCGGCCGGATTCGAGTACGACACGCATCGCCCCAACGCCTGGCGCTACCGCGACTACGTGATCAAGTCGTTCAACGAGGACAAGCCCTACAACCGGTTCCTGATCGAACAGCTCGCCGGCGACGAGATGGACGGCAAGACCAGCGACAGCGCTCGTCGCCACCGGATTTCTGCGCATGGGACCGCGCGTGCTGTTCCGCGAGAAGGACAACCCCGAGCGCCGCTACGACTACCTCGACGAGATCATCGGCACGATCGGCAAGGGCATGCTCGGGCCTCACCGTCAACTGCGCGCGCTGCCACAACCACAAGTTCGATCCGATTTCCCAGAAGGATTACTACCGCCTCGAGGCGTCGCTCTTCGGCTACGTCGAGACCGAGGTGCCGCTCGCGCCGCGGGCCGAAGCCGACGCCTACCTGGCGAAGAACCGGGAGATCGACGACGACGATCGCCGAGACTCAAGACCGACGATCGAACGCCTCGAGCATCCGTACCGCGAACGCCTGCAGCTCGATCTGATCAAGCGACGGTTCCCCGAGAACGTCGTCCGCGTGATCTGGCAAGCCTGAAAGCGAGCGAACGCCGGGCGAGACGCTGCTCGCGACGCAGGTGCTGAAGGCCGCCAGCGTGTCCAGGCACGCAGGTCGATCGCGTGCTGACGCCGGCGGACAGCGGCCAGGAAGAAGGAGCTCTCGGCGCGCAGATCGCCGCGCTTGAACGGCCGACCGGCCCACACCGCTGCCGATGGCGGAGATCGCCACCGACGGCGACTACCGCTCGACGCCGCTCGGCGAGGGCGACGACACGATCAGCTGTCCCAAGTGCCGCGATCCCGGTGCCGGGCGCCGGGCCGTACCTGCAGCAGGGGCCGGGCCGCTACCAGGCGCCGCCGTCCTGCATTCCTGATTCGCGGCGACGTGGAAAGCCACGGATCGCTGATGACGCCGGGCTTCATCGAGGTCATCACGCGCGGCAATCCGCCGACCGAAATTCCGCGGCCCGACGGCCGCGACCTCGGGACGCCGGCTCGCGCTCGCGCAGTGGATCGCGTCGTCCGCAGAATCCGATGACGGCGCGCGTGATCGTCAATCGTCTGTGGCAGAAACATTTCGGCCGCGGCATCGTGGCGACGCTCGAGAACTTCGGCAAGATGGGCGATCCGCCGACGCATCCGGAACTGCTCGACTGGATGGCGGTCGAGTTCATGAAGGACTGGAGCCTCAAGCGCATCACCAAGCTGATGATGATGTCGGACGCCTACCAGATGGCGTCGGCGTTCGACGATGCCGCCGACATGACGATGCGATCCGGAGAATCGTATCTGTGGCGCTTCCGTCCGCAGCGTCTCGAAGCGCGAGATCGTGCGCGACAACATGCTCGCGGTCGGCGGCAACATCAACCTCGCAGGTCGGCGGCGAGCCGATCTTTCCGTACATGCCGAAGGACATCCTCGCCAGCCAGTATCGCGGCAAGTGGGTCAACACGCCCGACGGATCCGGCGGCGTGGCGCGCGCGGCGTCTACGTCTACCAGCGGCGCTCGCTGCCCGTATCCGATGTTCGACACCTTCGATCATCCCGACATGAACGTCACCGCCGGCGCGCGGCACGTGTCGACCGTGCCGACGCAGGCGCTCACGCTGCTGAACAATCCGTTCGTGCTCGTCCGAAGCGGCGTTGCTTCGCCGCGCGCGATCAGCCGGCAGGCCAGCGATCCGATCGTCGCAGGTGGAGGCTCGCCTATCGCATCGCGCTGGCGAGGCCGGCGACGCCGCGCGAGATCGCGATCGGCGTCGGTTTGATCACGCGTCAATCGCTCGAGGCGTTCGCGCACGTCGTCCTGAACCTCGACGAATTCCTGTACATGAGGTGAGCGGCTCATGTCGCATCGATGCAGCAGGCATTTCTGGGACCGGCGTGAATTCCTCTTCCGCTCGGGCGGCGGCATCAGCGGCCTCGCGCTCGCGTACCTGCTCGATCGACAGGGTCTGCTGTCGGCCGAACCAGACGGATCGGCCGCCGACGATGCGTGCACCGCCGCCGCCGTCGGCGTCGAACCCGTACGCGCCGAAGCCGCCGCATTTCAGAGCCGCGCGCGACGGCCGTGATCTCGCTGTTCATGGGCGGCGGCTGGAGCCAGGTGGATACGTTCGATCCGAAGCCCGCGCTGGCGAAATGCGCCGGCGAGCCGATCGACGGCAAGGTGCAAGGCGACGTGATCGTGCGGCAGGGCTTTCCCGGACCGCTGATGCCGAGTCCCTTCACGTTCCAGAAATGCGGCCAGAGCGGGATCGAGGTGGCGGAGCTCTTTCCGCACCTCGAGCCAGCACGTCGACGAGATGGCGTTCCTGCGCTCGGTTTACGGGCGTTCGAACGATCACGTGCAGGGCACCTACGAGATGCAGACCGGCCAGATCAACCTGGGCTTTCCGAGCGTCGGCTCGTGGGTGACCTACGGACTGGGATCGGTCGCGTCGAGTCTTCCCGCCTACGTCGTCATGACCGACGCGCGCGGCGGTCCGCTCGGCGGCCCGAACGACTGGAGCGCCGGCTTCATTCCGGCGGCCTATCAGGGCACGCTCTTCCGTTCGACCGGCGATCCGATCGTCGATCTTGAAGCCGCCGGCCGGCCTGACGCCGGAGTCCCAGCGCGCGCGGCTCGACGCGCTGGCGAAGCTCGAACGAGACTCGACATGGAGAAGTTTCCCGGCAACAGCGAGCTGGCGGCGCGCATCTCGTCGTACGAGCTCGCCTACCGCATGCAGGGCTGCGCGCCGACCGCCGTGGACGTCGCCAGCGAATCCGAGGCGACGAAGAACGCTCTACGGCCTCGACGACAAGATCAGCGAGCCGTTCGGGCGGCAGTGCCTGATGGCGCGGCGGCTGGTCGAGCGCGGCGTGCGCTTCGTCCAGATCTTCGCCGGCGGCGTCGGCAACCAGAACGCCGACACCTGGGACGCGCACGACGACATCAAGACGAATCACACCCAGCACGCCGCCGAGACCGATCGGCCGATGGCCGGCCTGCTGACCGATCTGCGAGGCGCGTGGACTGCATCGACTCGACGCTCGTGATCATGCACTCCGGAGTTCGGCCGCATGCCGATCTCGCAGCGCGGCGTCGGGCGCGATCACAACCCGGGCGCGCAGACCGTGTTGATGGCCGGCGCCGGCATCAAGGGCGGGCAGGTGATCGGCGCCGAGCGACGAGTTCGGCTACAAGGCACTGGAGCAGCCGATCTCGTACACGACCTGCACGCGACGATGCTGCACCTGCTGGGCCTGGATCACACGAAGCTGACGTACCGGTTCAACGGGCGGGACATGCGGCTGACCGACGTCTACGGCACGCTGATTCCGCAGATCGTGAACACGTAGCTACAGGAGACTGCGATGACCCTCTCGCGTTCTGGCCTGCTTGGAGCGCTGTGTTTCGTCTCGGGCTTCGTCATCTTCGCCAGCGCGCAGGACAAGCCGCCGCATCCCGCCGCCAACAACAAGCATCTCGGCAACAAAGGATTCGATCCGCGCCGGGATGGCCGCGTATCGCGTCGCCTGCGGCGACTGCCACGGCCTCGACGCCGGCGGCTATCGCGGTCCCGATCTGGTGACGTTCGTCGCCAGCGGCGCCACCGACGAGCGGCTGTTCGACACCATCCGCAAAGGGCGTTCCCGGCACCGACATGCCGGCCCAGGGCGACGACGTGTCGGACAACGACATCCTGCAGATCGTCGCCTACCTCCAGCAACCTGGGCACCGTCCGCGCCGACGGAAACGCCGATTGGCAACGTCGACAACGGCCAGCGCCTCTTCAGCCAGCAGTGTGCACCTCGTGCCACCGCGTCTCGGGCAGCGGCGGCCGTCTCGGACCCGATCTGTCGCGGAATCGGCTCGCAACGATCGCGCGCCGCACTCACCCGCGAGATCCGCACGCCCTCGGAGTGGATGGCGCCGGCCTTCGAAACGGTCACGCTGGTGACCAAGGACGGCCAGCGAATCCGCGGCGTCAAGAAGACCGAGGACGTATTCAGCATCCAGATCATGGATACGCGCGAGCGCCATCCAGGGCTACGTGAAGGCGAACCTGCAGGAAGTCGTTCACGAGAAGAACTCGCTGATGCCGGTCTACGGCACCGGCCAGCTCTCCAATGCCGACCTGAACGACCTGCTCGGCTACCTCACCACCTTGCGCGGCGCCAAGCCCTGCGGCCGCCGCCGCACTGCCGCGCCGGTCGCGGCAACCGTCATCACGCCGCAGGATCTCGTGGACGGGCTGAAGGATTCCTCCCGCTGGCTGACGTATTCGCGGCGACTACAGCGGCCAGCGCCACAGCCCGCTGACGCAGATCACACCCGAGAACGTCGATCAGCTCAGCGGCGCAGTGGACGTTCCAGACCGGAACGCTCGGCAGCTTCCAGACGACGCCGATCGTCGTCGACGGCGTGCTCTACGTCACCGGCTTCAACAACACCGCGTGGGCGATCGACGCGCGCACCGGCCGCCAGATCTGGCGCTACCGCCGCGAGCTGCCGGAGAACCTGAAGCTGTGCTGCGGCGCGATCAACCGCGGCTTCGGCGTTCTCGGCGATCGGCTGTTCATGGCGCACGCTCGACGCGCACCTCGTCGCGCTCGACATGAAGACCGGCGGCGTCCTGTTCGACGTCGAGCTCGCCGACTACAAGGCGCGGCTATTCGGCGACCGTCGCGCCGCTCGTCGTCAAGGACAAGGTCATCGTCGGCGTCGCCGGTGCGAGATACGGCATTCGCGGGTTCATCGACGCCTACGACGCGCAGACCGGCAAGCGGGCGTGGCGCTTCTACACCGTCGCCGGACCCGGCGATCCCGGCGCGCGAGACCGTGGCCGCAAGGCGACGCCTACCTGCGCGGCGGCGGCTCGATCTGGGTGACCGGCACCTACGATCCGCAGCAGAACCTGGTCTTCTTCGGCACCGGCAATCCGGGCCCGGACTACTACAGCAACGCGCGTGAAGGCGACAACCTCTATACGACGTCGCTCGTCGCCATCGACCTGCGACACCGGCGAGCGTCGCTGGCACTACCAGTTCACGCCGCACGACGTCCACGATTGGGATTCGACGCAGGTGCCGGTGCTCGGCGACCTGACGATCGACGGCCAGCCGCGCAAGGTCGTCATGTTCGCCAACCGCAACGGGTTCTTCTACACGATCGATCGCGTCACCGGCAAAGTGATCGTCGCCAAGCCGTTCGTCGAGACGACCTGGGCGAAGGAAATCGACTCGAACGGCCGGCCGGTTCTGCTGCCCGGACATCTGCCGGACGAAGACGGCACCAAGACCTGCCCGGACCTCGGCGGCGGCACCAACTTCATGTCGCCGTCCTTCGATCCGACGACGCGGCTGTTCTTCGTCACCGCGCGGGAGACCTGCGCCGATCTATTTCGGCTACGACCAGAAGCTTCAAGCCGGGCGATCAATATACCGGCGGCGGGACGCAGCGGCCGCGCGATCAGAAGAATTTCGGGGCGCTTCGCGCCATCGACCCGGTCACCGCCACGGTCAAATGGGAATTCCGCTACACCTCGACGTCCGCGTCCGGAGTGATGACGACGGCGTCGGGACTGGTCTTCGCGGCCGACGGCGAAGGCAACCTGATGGCCTTCGAATCGCGGACCGGAAAGAACCTCTGGCACTATCAGCTCGGCTTCCCGATGCGCTCCACGCGTCAGGGACGACCTACATGGTCGACGGCCGCCAGTATCTGCTCGTGCCCGCAGGCAGCGCGCTGACCGCGTTCGCCCTGCCGCAACGATGACGGCCGCGTCCGATCGACTCTGTAGCTTTTGATACAGATCGCGCCGCACCGAACCGACGATCCTTCCGGGTGCGCCACATGTCGTGGCGCATCTCTCGGAGGTGGTTGATGAAATGCATTCGGTGGTCCACGGCGGCCTGCCTCAGCGGCGGCGATTGCCTGGTCGGGCCCGGCCCACGCTGCCGGCACTCTCGACGACGCGACGATCCTCGCGGTGTTCGATCAGGCCAACCAGACGGACATTTCGACCGGGCGGCTGGGCGCGAAGTGCGGATCCTCGGAGGAGGTTCGCGCGCTCGGGAAGATGGTCGCGGACGATCACATCGTCGTCCAGCAGCTGGCACGGGATCTGGCCAGGAAGCTCAACATCGTTCCGGCGCCCCCGACGACGACACCAGCGCGGCGGACTACGCGAAGACGGCGGCGCTGCTGCAGTCGAAGCGGGGCGCCGACTTCGACCGCGCCTACCTGCGGCATGAAGTGGCCTTCCACCAGTCGGTCGTTGACGCGATGAAGGCGACGCTGATGCCGGCGATCAAGAACCACGAGATCGAGGATCTCTTCGAGGCCGTTTTGCCCGGCTTTGAACGTCACCTGGCGGCCACCAGAGCCCTTGCCCGGAAGATGGGCGTTTCCTAATCGAGGACGTCAATTCCTTGGAGAAAGGCGAAGCCCGCGGCGGGCATCACCCAGGTGCCCGCGTTTCGCGGTCTCTCCGACGCCAGCCGGGTGCTGCTCGACCGCGGCCTTCGCTATGTGCATTTCGAGAAGCGCGCCCCTGTGCTGGTCAAGGGTCAGCGCGTCTCTGGCGCGTTTGTCGTGGTCCGCGGCAGGCTGCGCGTGTTCACGCTGTCGCCGGACGGCAACGAAGCGACCCTCTACCTGATCGACGCGCACGAGACCTGCGTCCTGGCGCTGAATTGCATCTTCAACGACCTGCTCTATCCGGCATGGGTCGAGGCCGATTCCGAGACGGAGGTCGCGATCATTCCAGGGGCGGTGTTCAAGGCGCTCTTCGAATCGGAGTCGACACCATCCGCAACACCACCGTCCAGGCGTTTTCCACGCTGGTCTTCCGGCTGATGACGGAGCTCGAAGACGTCCATTCGTCCGGGCTGGAAACCCGTCTGTCCAACTTCCTTCTCCTCCGCGCGTCGGCCGACGGCCACGTGCGGATGACCCAGCAGGAGATCGCGTCGCACCTGGGCACCACCCGCGAGGTGGCTGGCGAGGGCCCTCGGGCGCCTCGGTCTTGCGGCGACGGGTTCAGACCGGCCGGCGCCGCATCGTCATCACCGATCCGGTGAAGCTCGCCGCGGAGATCGGGCGAAAGCTCAGGCGGCCCTAGAGCGGCCGGACGCGCCCGCCACGGAAATCCTGGAGAAATCCCGGCTTGGTCCCGGGACTTCGTCCATGCCCCTCGATAACCTGTTGCCACATCGGACGGAACACGTCACGAGTGGACCTTTCAGGAGGACTGTCATGAGAACCGGAAGATTCGGAGCATCGTCGTCGACGCCAGCGCCCGACATGGATCGCCGTCGTTTCGTCGGTCGCGTGTTCGGCGCGGCGGCGGCGGCAGGGGTGGCGATTGCCGGGACGCGGCTGGCCGCGGCGGCGCAGGAAGCGGGCGCGGATGACTGGATCAAGGAAGTGAAGGGCACGCACCGCTGCCTGTTCGACTTCCCGCAGCACAAGAACGGCTTTCCGCTGCTGCACATCCTGAACTACCTGAACACCTACGCGCGGCCTACAAGACCGAGCGCGGGTCAGGTCGGCGCCGTCGGCACGTTCTACAGCGTCGGGCAGCGCAGGCGAGCATTCCGCTGGCGTTCAACGACGCCATCTGGGCGAAATACGAGCTCGGGCGTCTACACCGGGCTCAAGGACGCGGACCGGGAAGGTCTACACGCGGAACGTCTTCAACCGGCCGACGCCCAAAGATCTGCACCTGTTGATGCAGGCCATCGACTCGCCGATGATTCCGGCGCTGGCCGGCGCCATGCCGGCGCTGGGCATCGAGAGCCTGCAGAAGATGGGCGCCAAGTTCATCCTGTGCGCGAACGCGCTCGGCATCTGGTGTCTGGAGCTCGAAGCCAGAGGCAAGGGCAAGGCGGCGGACATCGAGAAGGAGCTGCGGAGCCAACCTGCTGCCGGGCGTGACCATCGTGCCGGCGATGGTGATCGCGATCGAAAAGGCGCAAGAAGCCGGGATCAAATACAACCGGCAGTAAGTCCGATGCCACCCCTTCAGGACTCGGACGTCTCGAGTACTCCCCGCACCGCCGACACGAACGCGTCGAACCTCGCGGTGGGATGCTGGCGGCCCTTCCGGGTCAGTGATTCGAACATGGTCCTGCGGACGGCATGCGACAGCTCGAGGCTGCACGCCGCCGCAGGACAGCCCCGATTGCAGCATGTTCTTCCGCTCGACCTTGAAGATGTGGGGTCGTCGTGCGTGCGGACTTCGAAGCCTTCGCTGGTCAGAGCGGCGCCAATCGCCGCACCGAGATCGGCACCGAGTCCGCCGATGAATACGCCCTCGCCCTGGTCTTCGCTTTCCTCGCCGTGGATGGTGACCGCGGTCGTCGATCGAAACAGCAGAGCCAGACACATCGGCTCGTCGAATCGCGTGCTGGTGATGTGCAGATCGAATTCCCCGACGTCTTCAGGCCCTCGAGCGCATGAAAGGCGTCATGGTCGCCGGCAATCGCGTCGGCGATTTCCGAGGTGCCCGGCTCGATGCCGCCGCCGTGCGGTGCGATGATGACAAAGTCGAGCCTCGCCTGGCCCCGGGCCCGGACCTGATACTCGACGCCGGACTGTTCCTCCTCGGCCAGCGCGGAAAAATTTTGGATACCTGTCGGCCATGACTTCCTTTCGGCCGCTTCTTCCCCGTTGCGGCTCTAGCTGGTGATCGAAAGGCTCCGGGCGTTTCGTCCGACCCGCAGGCTAGCGCTGGCAGAGCGGACAATAGAAGGTCGAGCGCCCGGCCTGATTGCGGCGCTTGATGACGCCGCCGCAGCCGCGCCGCAGGCAGCGCCTCGCCCTCGCGATCGTAGACGCGGAACCTCGACGATCCGGTAGGCCGCACCGGATGCGCGATCGATGGCTCCGGTGAGCACGTGCTTGATCGCCGCCGCCAGCCGGCCGGCGGCTTCCCGCAGCTCGCCCGACGACGTCGCAATCAGTCGACGCGCGGCGGGTCGGCGACACGCGAGCTTCGTGGAGCGCTTCGCTCGCGTAGATGTTGCCGACGCCGGCGACCACTCGTTGATCGAGCAGGGCGGCCTTGAGCGGCGTCTTTCGGCCCCGGCACGCGCGGGCGAGCGCGGCGGCGTCGAACAGCTGGCGACAACGGCTCCGGACCGAGCCGGCTCAGTACGAGTGGGTTGCGAGCTGACGCGCCGTCAGGAGATCCATGAAGCCGAAACGACGGGGATCGTTGAACGTGATGACCGCGCCCGACTCCATGTGGAACACCGCTACGGTCGTGGCGATCGACCTGACCATCGCCGTCGACATCAGTCTCCGATACGGCTGGCGGGACAACGCGGAACGACCCGGACATGCCCAAATGCATGACCAGCGTCTCGCCGGAAGACAGCTGTGCCAGCAGATATTTCGCTCGACGGGTCAGCGGAGAGAACCGTCTGACCGTTCAACCGCGCGCGGAACCGCCGCGGGAACGGCGCTCGCAGGTCGGGGCGCGCGAACGTCGACGTTCGCGAAGCGCGTGTGCGTCAGGAACGGATCGAGATCGCGGCGCACCGCCCGACTTCCGGAAGTTCGGGCAACGGGCCTCCCGTCTCCTTCCTAGCGATCGAATGCTCCGTCGCGGCGCCGCACCCAGCAGGGCCCGCGCCCGCCTTCGTCGCGGCCCTTCGGCTACGAGATCGAGGTAGTGGTAGTGCAGATTGAGCTTGTCGTTGCCGCGGTCGTAGCACGAGTAAGTGTGAAAGATCGCGCCAGCCTCATCTTTATAGAAAATGCTGTGCCCTTCGCGTTCAGGAGCGAGGGGATCGCGGATCGTGAAGTTGTAGAGTGCGCGCTTCGCCGCCATTTCCTCGGGGTGAACGAGGCCTGATAGTCGAAGTTGAAGTCGGAACCTCCCGACGACACCCACTTGAAGGTCCAGCCCATGCGATCCCGGTAGGCGGCCAGCTTCGCATAGCGGCGCTCGCGACACCACGACCATCGTCACATCGCGATGGTTCAGATGCGCGCCGATGCCGCCGAAGCCATCGGCTCGCAGCGAGCAGTGCGGGCAGCCCGCTGCCTGTCATCCGGGTGGAACATGAAGTGATAGACGATGAGCTGGCTGCGTCCCGCGAATGAGATCTCGCGAGTGACTCTCCTCCCGTTCGCCCTTCGAAGAAGTACTGCTTCGTGACGAGTTCCCAGGGCAGTTTCGCGCTGCTGGCGGCTCACTGTCTCCTGCCTCGTGAACGCCTCTTTTCCTTCTCGAGAAGCGTGCGCCGCGCGGCGAGCCATTCGGTGTGCGATACGACCGGGTGGTGTAGCGGCGAGCGATCGTCTGGCGCCATGGGCCCGTCCTTTTTTTCTACAGGTGGCCGGCAGATTCCGATTGCTGCGTGATGGTAGCAAGGGAACCCGACGAAAGGGATTCGGATTTCTTCTCATGCTTGATGCAGGCGCGGGCGAGCGGCCGAGCCGCCGGCGCATCCCGCGTCCGGCGCCTGGCCGATCACCAGAATCTTGTTCCGCATGTCGGAGGTGTTGGAAATGACGGTTGGACGATTCGCACAGCACGTTGGTTACTCCATTGGCGCCCTGGTCCTTCTGGGCGTGTCGCCGACGCGCGCGCTGGCGCAGGACGGCCATTCACACGCAGCGGCCGCCCAGCATCAGGAGCTCACGCCGGAGCAGAAGAGCCCGCAAGAGCGTCCTCAGTCTAGGTCGTCAGGGACGCGACGAGGCGCTTTCAGGATGTGGGGATGGCTGAAGCGGGAGCAATTAGCTCTCAGTTTCGGCTGCGTCAGCGGACGGCGACCTCGGGGCGATGGGCATGCACTTCATCAACATGGATTTATTGGATCGGCGGCTTAATCGAAGCTGGACAACGCCCGGAGATCATCCTCTTCGAACCGCTGCCGAACGGACGCTTCCGCTTGACCGGCGCCGACTATATCGTCGATCACGGCCGCAATGGGACAAGAAGCAACTCGGGCCCACCGGAGCTGATGGGACAGCTCTTCCACCTGTTCGACAGTCCCCAACCGCTTCGGGCTCGATCCGTTCTACACGCTGCACGTCTGGGCGTGGAAGGACAACCCGAACGGCACGTTCACGAACTGGAATCCCGAACGTGTCATGCGACGCGTTCACGGGCCGAACTCCGTAACCTCCGGTCGCCCGGCGGCGGCGCGACTCCTGACGTCCCGTACAATGAACGGGGCGCCGGGAGCCGCGCCGCTCTCGGTCGGGCTGAAGCCGCAGCGTCCGCGCATGCCGCTCTGGCGGAACCGCTCGCCGCTCCTCCGAGTCATGCGATCCCAGCGCGTTCGTCCATGCGACGCCGCCAGTGACCGCGTGACGACAACTCGGCGAGCCGGAATCCGCCGAACAGGATGCGGCACAGCGGCGAGCAGCCCCAGCGCCTGCCAGAACGTGATCAGCGCGCCAGCCGAAGAGCGGCGGCAGCAGCCAGTTCCACAGCAGCCTGCACGACCTCGCCGCCGATGGACGATGAACAGCACCATCCCGGCGATCGCCGCCGGCGCCATGAACATCCATCGCCTTCTCATCGTCTCGTCGTCGCCTCATGCTTTCGTGAATTCGTCGTAGATTCGTCCTGCAGCCGTTCGCGCAGATGCCGCACCGCGTAGCGCTTGCGCGAGAGCAGCGTGTTCACGCTCGACGCCGGTCTCCGCGGCCATCTCCTTGAAGCTGCGTCCTTCCAGCTCGTGGGCGACGAAGACGTCGCGCTGTTCCGCCGGCAGCTCGTCGAGCGCCAGCTCGAGCTCGTCGAGCAGCACGTCGCGCGCGTACAGCGCGTCCGGGTCCGGCGTCAGGCGACGGCAGCAGGTCTTCCAGCCGCAGGCGGTCCTCGTCGTCGCGCTCCGTCGCCGACCGCGCGTCGCTGAGCTGCTCCGGCCGCTTCCTGCGGAAGAGATCGGTGATGCGGTTGCGCGCCACGCGGAACAGCCAGCCGGTGACGTGCTCGATCGGCATCAGCAGCCGGTTCGCTTCGACCAGCTCGTAGAAGACGTCCTGCAGGATGTCCTCGGCGTCGAGCGGGTCGGGCACACGCCGGCGGATGAAGTGGCGCAGGCGGGTGCGCTCCCGGCTCGACGATCGTCGGCGATCCGCCGGTCCTGTTCGCGTAGTCTGTCAACTCCAGGCGCTCCGGACGCTCCGGGCTCGCCACGTCTTTCATCTAAGGATGTAGACGAGGGAAGGGGTGGGATATTGTAGGGGGCCCTAAATAGCGGCGGCTGAAGGGTTAGCGAGCAGCGCCGTTGGCGCGGCGCACTGCCGCAGGTGGCTGCTCTGCTTGCCGTCGATGATCCCGGCCCTTTTGGCGGCCTTCACGGTGTCGTCCACGCACTTCGAAGGCCCGCGGCCAGACGTCGTGCTCTGACAATGCTGGAACCACACACGCGCCTGGTCGGCCGGCAGCGCGCCGTTGCCGATGAACTCGTTCTCGACGCGGGTGTCGCAGTCGTTGACGATGACGGTCGCGTCGGGTCGGCCGTCGAGATCGGCGTCGGTGAACCCGCAGCACGCGCACCGAGGAAATCGTGATCGTGGATCGGCGCCGCCGAGGCACCGCCGGCGACCGACTCAGCAGCGCAGGAACGGCGTGTTCGTGGATCCGTCGCCCACGTAACACTCGTCTTGAAGTTGCAACATTCCAATGCGCTTGGGAAAGCCGGACGTTGGACAATGTGCGGGTGTTGCACATCGCGCCGCCGGCGAGGACGACGCCGACGAGATCTGGAACATCCTGGAGCCCGTCCTCCGCGCCGGAGAGACCTACACACTGCCGCGAGACATCGTCCGCGAAGACGCGCTCGCATACTGGCGATGCCGCCGCGCACGAAGTGTTCGTCGCTGACGACGGGAAGCGGGTGCTCGCGCACGCGCTACCTGCGCGCCAACCAGCGCGGCGGCGGCAGCCACGTCGCCAACTGCGGGTACATGACCTCGCGCGCACGCGCAGGGCCGTGGCGTGGCGCGCGCCATGCTCGAACATTCGCTCGCGCACGCGCGGCGCGCGGTTTTCGAGCGATGCAGTTCAACTTCGTCGTCAGCGCCAACGAGCGCGCGGTCAAGCACCCGGCTGACGTACGGGTTCGAGATCGTCGGCCGACTGCCGTCGGCGTTCGACCATCCACGGATCGGCTTCGTGGATGCGTTCGTGATGCTGCAAGCGGCTCTAACGTGGATGAGCGACATGCGCTGAAGCCAGCGACCTGCGTGACTTAGTCGCAGGCCAGCGAGACTAAACACCCGGCACTGTCAGACTCACCAGTGCGCGATTATCGGCTGCGCTCACCTTCCTACCTCAAGCTAAGATAGACATCCCTTGAAAACCTTCATGTCAATAATCACGACTGGCGGAGCTCTGCGCTCGATCTCAGGTCGCACATCGCCCTGCTGTTCGGAACGATCGCCGTAACTGCTTGGCCATTCTGTGAGTCAACGCCGCCGGGACTGCACCGCTGTCGTTCTTCAAGAATTACTTCGTGACCTGGCGGCTACGTTGCCGGCGGAGCGAGTCTGTGGCGGAAAGGCGTGAACCGGCGTCGCGAGCGCCGCCATCCCTGTCGCCGGCGTGCCTGCCACCGCGGACGCGTGGCCGCGTTCCTCTACCTCGCAAAACCGCCGAAAAACGCAATGGTCGGGCATCGATCACGCGAGGTTCAACGGCAACGACCTCGGCGCCGGGTCCGCATCGCTGGCCAAAGCGCTCAACTGGGATAGCGTAACGGCGCCCTGCTGGAGTGTGGCTCCGGCCGGGCGGCCGCCGGCTGGTGACCTACCGCGCCGACGTCCTCCGTTTCCCTGGCCGGTCGACGCCGACGGCGAAGCACTCCGGTGAACCGATCGCACAGCATTCAGGTACTCCGACTGGGGCCTGGCCTACGGCGACGATGACGGGAGCAGCACGGAGAACGCGAACTGGAACGGCGCGCGTGCCATCGGCGCCAGCCTGGTTGATCGTCTACCGAGATCGATCGAAGCCGCTCACCGCCATCGTGATCTACGACGGCGGCTTCACCAAGAGCGCCAGCGCGACCATGAACCAGACCATCGCTGGTTTCTACCAGGCGTCCTCCGTCGCGCCCTCCGCCCGGATGACCCACATCGTCGGTGACGGCCGCCCGTTCTTGTCGGAGCGACTGCTGCTTGACGGACAGACGATCGCCACCAACCCCTTCGCCGCGCACCAGCGGACCGAAATGGGACACGCCGGACGTTTTCGTTGGACGGCAAACTGGCCGGCGACGCCGCCTCGACGACTATTCGCGTCGAGTCCCCAGGGCTGGCTGCCCGACTGCCTGTCGTGGAGCGCGATCGTGTTCAGCAACGACGGTTCAGGACAGCGATAGCGACGGGCTCCTCGACGTGTGGGAGACGCACAGCGGGCTGGTCGATCCGAACGGAGAGCCGCTGCCGAACCTGAGCGCGATGGGCGCCAATCCGTACGCCAGAGACTTGTTCGTCGAAATCGGCTACATGACGACGCTCGAGCGACGACCTACGGCGGTGTGACCAGACCGGAGCATTCACACTTCCCGTCGGCGGAGGCGCTGAAGATGGTCGCGGCTGCGTTCAAAGGCGCGCGCGGTGCTCAACCCGGATGCTCTCGTCCGGCATCAACGTGCACTTCGACGTCGGCGCCAACTACCAGAGCCCGCTCGAGCCCTACATCATCCCCGGCGGGCCTCGCCCGCGGCGGCGAATCGATCGACGAGCACATCACCGTCTGCAGCCGCACCGCGACCGATCCGCCATGGGTCTGCCAGTTTTCCGCTTATCCGGGTGCCCGTCGGCTGGAAGACCGGCTTCAGGTTCATTCGCGACGAGCTCGTCGACCGCTGCAGACCGAAGAGAACTGCGAGATCGCGGGCAGCCCGAACTGCGATCGCCGATTCGATCGCAACCGGAAGGACATGTTCCGTTATGCGCTGTTCGCGCACGCGCTCGGCCTGCCGAAAGAGCCGTGCCTGGACACGGACGGCAGCGCCGACGCCGCATGCCAGCAGGCGAACGCCGACTTCCACGTGCCGCGCACCAATTCCGGCGTCGCCGATTTCCCAGAAGCGGCGACCTGCTGGTGACGCTCGGCGGGTTCGACGACGGCGCCGGACTGCCGATCGGGACCGCTTTCATGCAGGCCTCGACGCTGATGCACGAGCTCGGACACACCTTCGAGCTGGACCCACGCCGGCGCTCCCCGCGTGCCGCGCGAGCCCAACTGCAAGCCGAACTATCAGAGCGTGATGAACTACCTGTTCCAGCTGCGCGGCCTGCTGACTGACGACAACGTCACCCACATGGACTTCTCCGGCGAAGCGCTCGGCCCGATCGACGAGCACCTGACCTGATCGATGCCGGGCTTGGCGGGACGCCGAAGTATCGGACGGGATAGTTGCGCACCGAAGGCCGGCAGCTACCTGCAGGAGATCGGCACGCCGGCAGCGAAGCATTGCGACGGGTCCCCGCTCCTGCCGACGGACGTGCCGATGATTCGCGTCGACGGCGCGACCGTGGCGAAGCGCGATCGACGCTGGAACGCGGACGGCGCACTCAATTCGCACCGACCCAGGACGTCAACTTCGACGGCGCGGACGGCGTCCTGAACGCCGGGGCGAATGACTGGATCAGCATCCGCCTGCAGGAGCTGGGCGGCCGTCGCAACGTCGGCGGCTTGTTCGCCGACTCGCTCCACCGGCGCGCTTCACCGTCGGACCGCTCTCCTCGATGTCGGCCGGGGCGACATCGGCCGGGAGCGACATCGGGCGCCGGCGACATCAGTCGTGGCGATATCGGCCGCGGCGACATCGGCCGCGGCGACATCGGTCGTGGCGATATCGGGCGCGGCGACATCGGCCGCGGGGACATCGGCCGCGGGGACATCGGCGCCAGCGATCTGTTCGAGCCGGCGGGCGAACTGGACGCGGAGACGTCCACGGCGCTCGGCAACACACCGCCCGGCGAACTGCGGGCCTGCGTGATCGGCGTCGGCGAGTGCGTCAGCGGCCGCCGCTGCATCGAGCCGGGGTGGATTGGAAGGCGCCAACCGTCGGCAATGTCTCGAACTATCGCGTCTACCGCGTCGACGGCCCGACGGTGGTGGCCGGCCAGACCAAGACGCTCGTCGCGCAGGTTCGCGGCAACGGCCGGGATCCTGGACTACTCGGCGATCGACACCAAGGAGCTGCCGAACGCACGCTGTTCACCTACCTCGTGGCGGCCCAATTCAACGACGGGACGGCGAGGCGGCGCGTCGAACTTTACGCGACGATTCTGTCCGTGAACGAAGCGCCGACGGCCAACGGCGACAGCTACAGCACCAGCCAGAGACACGGCGCTCAGCGTCAGCACCGCCGGCCGCGCTGGGAAAGGCGTCCTGGCCAACGACACGGATGCCGACAGCATGCACGCTGACCGCGCCGCGCTGGTCAGGGAGCCGGCGCACGGGACGTTGCGGCGCTCAAAGCGCGATGGCTCGTTCGTCTATCAACCGGCCGCCGGCTACTTCGGCCCCTGACAGCTTCACCTACACCGCAAACGACGGCGACACCACCCGCCCTCGAACGTCGCGACCGGTCTCGATCACCGTCGTCCAGGTCGGCTACGGATTCGTCAACGTCAAGAACCATGGCGCCGGCGGCGCGCGTGACGTTCAAGCCGAGCCAGAAGGGCACGCTCGTGGACTTCGAATGGAAGTTCACGACCGGCGGCATCGTGGTCAACAGCGCCGACGCGCGGCCCTCGGTCACCATCGTCACTCCCTCCGGCGCGTCACGGACCTACACGCCGACCGCGTGCACGACGACTTCCAGTTCGTCTACCAGGCGTTGGAGAACAAGTGGGACTTCGACTACCAGCCGAAGAACGCGGCGGTGGGGACTTACTACGTGATCGTGAGGGCGGCGAAGACCGGTCAGCGCTTCCCGGAGAGCGGCCCCGGGTTCCCGGTCGTGTTCAGCAGAGTGCTGATGTAGCGCTCCCGGCCCGGTGCGCTGCTTCGCGGCGCGCCGGCGCCATCGGGCAGCAGCGGATCGTCTTTCGAGTCCGCCGCGAATGGCCAGATGGGTTCGATGCTGACTCGCCGTAGCCGGCGGCGTTGTTGAGGCCTGGCGCGCGGCCCTGGTAGTAACAGACCGGCGGGAACAGGCCAGAAGCGTAGGCCTTGGTCCAGGAACAGCGGGATCGCTTCGCCGCGGCGGCTGATGCAGCGGTCGAATCTCGAGTCGGCTTCGCGTGTAGCCTGCGCCTCGAGGTAGGCGCGGCCCAGGTCGACAGTGGCCGAGCCAGGTGTCGAGGATGGCGTTGGCGTCGGTCAATACCTCTGATCGCCTGGCGGGCGTCTCCGGCCTTGAGCGCGATGTCACCGGCGAGAATCTTTCCGTACGACCTGCGGCTCGGACTGCAGCTCCCGCGCAGGCGCGTCGGGCGAGAACCTGGCCTTCGCCGATGCGCCGGCTTCGATGTGCGCCCGCCCCGCCCAGCCAGCCGGATTTTGGCCACCTGGCTGTTTTTCCGAGCGCACGCGATCGGCGCAGCGCGATTGCCGCCGCCTTCTGCTGCCGGGAGCGCCTGGGTGTAGGCGGAGCGCAACCAGCTTGCTCGCCGCCCGATCGGTACTCCTTCGTCGCACGATGTCACCACGGCGATCCCGTTGCCAAAAATGGTCGAGGCATCAGGCAAGGCGGCCTTCGTGCCAACGCGAGATCGCCCGAGGCCTGATCGCCACGTGGGACGCGCCCGTGTCGTCGATGGCGCCAGAGGCGCCAGTAGGTCTCGGCGGCCTGGGGAGCTGCGCCTGCAGCAACCTGCGCGAAGGCGAGCGCCAGCTGTCCGAACACGCTCTTCGGCGACGATCCGCGCGCTTGGTCCGCGGCGGTCTGCGTCATCGCCGCTGTATGCCGCGTCACAACGCGAGATTGACGCGTACAGCTCGCGCTTCGGCAGGATCTTGATTCACCTGCCGCATCTCGTCGAAGCCGCCTTGGGCAGGTTGCGCAGGTGCGTCAGGCACAGCGCGAGATTGTTGCCGGGCTGGCGCGTCGGCGGAATATCTCGAGATGAGCTCGCCTGTGCTCATCCGACGCACTGCTGGTAGTCGGCGGTCACGTAGTAGAAGAGGCCGCGCGTCCGATAGCGCGCTCGCGCTCGGTCATGCTATCGAGATGGCGGACCGCTTCCTTGATGTAAGCTTCTCCGCGTCCTGCTGCTTGTCGAGATTCGGGACGCGATCGCCACGTGCCGGCGTAGCCGAGGCCGAAAGTGGGATCCAGCGCAACGGAGGTGGCAAGGTTCCGGCAGCGCCTCGTCCCAGCGATTGCTTCGACCAGCGCTTCCGCCGCGGCGGCATACGCGCGGAACGACGCTCGAGCGAGGTCGCCGAGAACGTCTCGGGTGGCGAAGCGCTGCGCCGATTCGGACGTCTCGTCGCCGAGCGCCTTGCGGACCGACATCGCCAGCGCAGGTGGCCACGCCGAGCACCTGGTCCTTGCCCGACGGCCCGCTCTGTCGCCTTCGCAATCACGTTGCCGGTAACCGATTCCGTCGCGGTGACCGACATCTCGTAGCCGGCTGCCTCGCGATTCGAGCGCGCCCGAGAGTGACGACGCCGAGGCCCTGTTTGACCGCGAGCTCCTGCGCCGCGCGCTCGTCGAGCGTGTCCGGCGGCCTGACTCCGAGCGTTCGCGGTGATGCCGTTTCGATCAGACGCGCTGATGAAGCCGGCGCCTTCGAGCGCGAGCTTCATCATCGGCTCCAGCGTGCGTTCGAACGACGGGTCATTCGTGCCGTTCTGGAAGTCGGCGATCAACACCGACACCGGCTCGTGCGCGGTCGCGCGCCGGCGGTACGCGCCGCTGCGGCCGACCGCGTAGCACGGCGACCAGCGCCGCCGCCACCAGAAGAGAGACGAGCGCAACGAGCCGCCGGCTGATGCGGAAGGCGTTCGAATCAGGCTCGCCTGCGTCGTCCAGTTCGGCCGAGCGCCGCGCAGAGCTCAGCCGGCATTCTGAAACCGCGCCGCCGGATCGCCCTCGAGGCATTTGCTCGACAACCGCGTCGACGCGGCGCGGCACTGCGCCTCTCGTGCGAGCGTAGCGGCGGCGGCAGAGCCCGTTCACCGCCCGCTGCTTCATCAGCAGTCGACACGTTCCTGCGGCCGGTCGTCGCGGTGCGCCGTGGCCGCGCGCCAGCATCTCGTACAGGATCAGCCCGAAGGCGTAGATGTCGGCGCGCGCCGTCCACCGCTGCCGCCGCTCCTGCTCCGGCGCCATGTACTCGAGCGTCCCGACGCACGCCGTTCGTTCGAGGCCTCGTCGGTCGGACGCCGAGATCCCGAAGTCCATGATCAGCGCGCAGGTCGTCGGCGCCGATCATGATGTTGGCGGGCTTCAGATCGCGATGGACGACGCCGGCCTCGTGCGCGCGCCTGCAGGCCGCCGGCGATCTGCCGCGCCAGCGCGCAGCACGCGACTGACGGGCATCTTGCCGCTGCGCGCTGCAGCACTGTCGCCAGGTCGTCGCCCTGCGACGTACGGCATCGTGATGTAGCTTGATGCCGTCGATCTCGCCGAGGTCGTGAATGCGGACGACGTTCTTGTGCGTGACCTGGCGCGCGAGCAGCAGTTCCTGCTTGAATCGCCGTTCGGCCTCGCGGCGAGCGCGCCGCGACCGCCGCGAGTCGGTGCCGGATGACCTTCAGCGCGACGGCGACGCTCAGCTCTGCGTCCCAGGCCTGATAGACCGCACCCATGCCGCCGACGCCGAGCAGTCTTGAGGATGTGGTAGCGCGGGCCGAACGGCCTGGCCGACCCGTGAGCGGGCCCAGGTCGACCTCCGATTCGGGCAAAGCGGTGCTCAGCCAGCCGGGACGCTCCTGCGTGCCGGCCCGCCGACGGACTCCGCGCCGAAGGTCGAACCAGGCGGCAGGCCGGTCGTGTCGACGGGGACTACAGCGGTGCCGACGGCGCTCTCCGCTGTGGAAGCACCACACGACGGACAGCGGCCGGTCGCGGGCGAGGTCGTTTGACCGCAGCGGACGCAGACCATGGGCAACTATGTGACGGAACAGTCAAGTATGGCGCGGAGGCGTGGACTTGCCAACCGCAATTGCGCCGTGGGCGCCAGCAGTAGCTCGATCGGCGATCCGTCGGAATCTCCCTGCCGACGCTTCCGGCTTCCTCACCGCGGCACCGTTGGCGGCGTCACCGGATCGACGATGTCTCGCGGAGGTCCAAGCGATTGGATGTCGTCGATCAGTTTCGCGTACGCCGCGCGTGATCGACTCCAGGCCGGCAGCCGGAATGATGTCCGGCCGATCCTGATCGGAGTGGTAGAAGGCGTTCGATTCGATCACTTCGATGCCGGGCGCGTCCTCGGTCAGCTTGCTCAGGTCCCCGGCGACGGCGAAGCGCGTCGACGGCAGCTCGTAGAGCCCGACCCCGAACATCCGGAAGTCGTCGACCAGCAACTCCGCGAGCCGGCGTGCTGCGCCCGACGAAGAAACGATGCCCGGTCACCGTGTTCGATTTCCGCAGCACGCTTGCCGTACAGATACGTCTGCGTCGTCGTCACGTGCTCGGCGTTGATGATGAGACGCGGTCTTCGCGAAGAACGCCTTCCCCGTGTCGTGGAGCTTCTGCAGGCTCACGTCAGGTGTGACGTGGTGCCCCACCGGCACCATGAACGTCAGCGTCCGGCGCCGGCGCTCCCTGGAACCTTCGCGTAATACTCGATCAGCCCGAGCATCGAGGAGACGCCGGAGGCGTTGTCCACCGCCGCCTCCCAGAAGCCGTCGGAGTGCGCGATGTACGAGGATGTTCTCGTCCGTCATGCCCGGCAGCACGCCCCAGACGGCCGCCGGTTTCAGGTTCGGTTCGAATGTCGACGGCGAGCTGCAGGTGAACCTTCGCCGGCTCGCCGCCGTCCATCATCTTCGGCGCAGGCCAGGCCGTCCGTCCTGCCCCGAGCGAGAACCACGGCACTCTCGTCTGGTTCGGTCCTTCACCGCCGCTGCCCCAGCAACTGCGTCGCGAAGTTGCCTGGAATCGCCGAGGACGATCAGGATGGCGGCTGGCGCCGTTGTCCTCGGCGCATCTTCATCGCGCCGTCGGTGCCGCGCCGCAATGATTGAGCGCGCTCGGCGTCGGGACGCTGTAGATGAAGACCGCCTTGCCGCGCGCACGTCGCGGCCGGCGAAATCGTGCCGGGTACCTGAGTCCGACGTAGACCGCGTCGAGGTCGAGCCCGCCGGGCGGCGTGGCCGAGGCGCGCAGCACCGGATGAGCCGTCTTGCAGCGCGACGATCGTCCGGCCAGCCTGCGACACGCGGACTTCCCAGGACGTCGGAAACCAGGAGGGCGGCAGCGGGTGTTCGTCCAGCCTCACGTCGGTCAGGCCCAGACACCTGAACTTCGCCGCCAGCATCTGCCGGTGTTTCGGCGTGCGCTGGGCGTCGCCGGTGATCCGTCCCCACCATTGACTCGCCGGCGTCGCGGCTCTTGCGCGAGATGGCGGCGAGCTCCTCCGACGTAGGCGTGGAGGTGCTTGCCGTCGATGCGGCCGTATTCTCAGCGCGCCTGATTCAGGCAGCGGCCATTGCAGGTAACTGTCCGCCAGCGGCTTGATCGGCGGTGCGAGCAGTGGCGGCGGGGCGGCGGCGCGGACGGTTTTCCTGACCGAGAATCCGCGCGCCGACGGTCGCGGCTCGCGAGAGCGAACAAGGCGGCGACGACACGGACCGTGGTGCTGGGCTTCGACATGGCTGCTGCTCTGGGACTACGGGCCGCACCGGCCGCGGCGACAGTATCAGGTCCCGCAGGACCACGCGTTCCGAGCTTTCCGTTCAATCTGGTGAGGGCTTCGTCGAGCTCGGGCAGGACGCCGCGATTCAACCTCGAGCGAGTGCTCGTCGGCTGATCATCGTGCCGACCGGATAATCGACAAATGGCGTGCGGGTCTGCTCGATCTGCGTGCCGAGCACGTGCGCGACCGGTTTGCCGTTCGTAAATTCCACCAGACGACGATGGCTCGCCACGAAGGCGGGAATTCGGCGACGCCGACGTGAGACGTCCCGGTAGACGCTGTCGCCGGTCAGCAGACGCCGGTCCGGCGGTCGGTAGAAGGCGACGCCGGCGGGACGTCATGGCCCGGAATCGGGATCAGATCGAGAACGCGCCCGCCGAGATCGATCGGCACGATATCGGTCGGCCATGCCCGGATCGCAAAGGCCTTCTGCAACTCGGCAACCGTGGCGGCGACGAACTGGACGTTCCTGCGCAGGTTCCTGAATCCCGGATCGCCCGCGGTGTGATCCCCGTGCGAATGGGAGTGCACGACAATCAGCGGCACCGGCTCGCTCCGGTTGTTTCGCTTCGCCCACCTGGCGATCAGGTTCATGACCACCGGTGCGGTGTCGACGTTGCCCGCGCCGGTGTCCTCGAGCAGTGCCTTGTCCCGTCCGAAGATCAGATACAGAAAAGGTTTTTCGTAGTGGATGCAGCCCGATTCGCGGAGGATGTAGAAATCCGGGTTGCATACGTGAACCTGCCACGCCGGCAGTTCGATGCAGTTGGGACCGCCTGTCAACCACTGCCTCGGCAGGACCCGGGTTGAACTGGACTGCTTGCCGTCGATGGAGCGGAGGAAGGGCCCGACGAGGCCGGCGCCTGCACGGCGACGAGCGCGCCGGCGGACAACACCGACGCGCCGAGCACACCGCACCACAGAAGGACCCGGTTGACGGTCGAGAGCATGCGCTTACTGCGCAAACCGCCCCGCGACGATCGCGCATTGGCATTCCGGCAGATCGACTCGTTCTGAAAGGCGCCATGAAGGGACGGCCCCGGCGGGCTGTGCCGAGGCTCCTCAACTGCTTGATGCGTCGACGTTTGTGCGCGCACGACCTGACCTCGAGCGGTGAACTCACCGGAGACATGTCCGACGGCAAGCGAAAACTCGCATGGATCTTGAAGATAGATCGCCGATGGCCGTCATTCGTGGCTTCGCGACGCGGATCGCCATGCGTCGTTGGCTGGTCGAGCGCGCCCGGGCCGGCTTCAACGCCGCGCGCTGGGCCGTTGCGATCGGCGCTCTGACCGTCGTCGCCGACGGCGTGCTCCACGCACGTTCCGCCGACGACATCGCCAGCCAGCAAACCATCAACCGCTTCGTCATTCACCGCCACTGCCTATTGCACCGGCGAGGTCACGGCAACCGGCACCAGGCCGGCCAATCGATCGTCGCAGTCGATCCCGCCGTTCTGCGCATGGGTTCCGGATCCGGCTGACCGGGCTCGGTCAACCGTACGACGGCGATGCACCGTCCGGGACACCGGGTCGAGCGTTCGCGGGCACCGCGTCGATCTGCTACATGCGTGATTGCCGCGGGCGGTGCGGTTCAGCCGTCGATCCGCGGTCGTTGCCGTCCTTCGCTAGTTCGAATCAGTAGCCGAAGCCGTGGGGTAGTGTGCCTCAGGACTGCGGCTCAGATCCATCAGCCAGACGTCGCCCCTGAAGTCGCCGAGCACGAGGATGATCTGATCGGGCGTGGCGATTGGCGCAGTGCCTGAAGCGTACGCGGGCATCAGCATTTCGGTTGACGCGTACACCGCAATCGGTTCGCCTTCCACCAGTCCTGATGCGGAGGCGAAATGCCGCGCACGAACGGCGCTGCGAACCAACGGGTTCGTGCCCGTGGGCGTGTAATACAGCAACCGCCCGTCCGCAGACCAGAAGGGATGGCTCGCGGAGCGATCCACCACCACCCACTCTGACTCTGGAATCGGCTGCTCCCGGAACGGAGCAGACACAACACACCGGCCGGTTCGCCCGGACGCGAGGCATCGAACGCGATCCATCGTCGATCCGGCGACAACCGCGGATTGCTGACCGACCGTTCGGCGCTCTCCAGCAGCTCACGCTGGTCTCCGGTTTCCGTATCGATGAGCGCAATCGAGTTCAGGCGCGCGAAACCGTTCGATGATGAGCCGGCGTTCATCCACCCACTCGCGCGGCCGACCGCCGCAATCGTCACCCAGCGTTCGCCAGGTCCCGTCGGGCAGGCAGGCGACGACGATCGGGCCGCAGCGCGCGCCCGCCTCCAGGCATCCTGCATGCCGTACGCGAGCAGGCGTCCGCTTGGCGAGATCGCAGGATACCACCTTTGCGCCGGCAGGTCCCTCGGCGAGAACCTCTCCGAGCCGGTCTGCAGATCTCTCAGGAAGACGTCGCCGTCTCCGAGTCGATACGAGAGAATAGGCGAGCGTTCGGAAGTCGTTCGTGACCGACAGATAGCCGAGAGGCGCCGGCCCGCGTCATCCGGCGCAGCGGGCCGCGCGCGATGCCGCTCGTCGCGTCCAGTGCCACTGACCAGAGATTCGCGTCTGCGCGGCTGCTGAGGAACGCCAGCGCGCCCGGCGGCGGCAGCTCGGATGCCATGCCGCCTCACCGCCTGCCGTCAGCCGCTCCGGCGCACCCGCCGGCTGGAACGTCGACGGCGCGATTCGCTGTCGATAGAGACTGATGCCCTGGGCGCCCGGCCGCCGTAGAACACCAGCGAGTCATCCACCCAGGCCGCCCCGGTGGGCACGGTGAACAGTCCTGCCTCGCGGAACCGCTGGACCACCCCGGTGTTCGTCGGCGAACCGCCGTCCATCGGCACGATCCACCAATCCGCCTCGAGCGCCGGATCCGGACGGGCATGGACGAGCACGGACCGGCTGTCCGGCAACCACGTCGCGCACGCCGACATCGACCAGTTCAGGCGCGACCGTTCGAAAACCGGCGCCGCCGCGGGCAGCGACCCGGATGCCGGCGGCGTCGTGCGGGACACACGCGAGCCAGCGACCATCGGGGGAAATCTGGCCGCGGCTCGGCGCCTCGTTGCAGGAGCCGCGGTTCGCCTCCAAGCGTCGGCACCTCGTACACGTTCGGACCCGAATCGTCGCTGGCGGTGAAAATGATTCGGGTGTCGTCCGGTGAGAACGAGAGATGCGAATACTCGCGCTCACCGTTCGTCAAGCGCAATGCCGCGCCGCCAATCTGCTGAATCCAGATCTGCGGCGTCGTCCCGTCCTGCCCGGCATCCGAGACATAGGCGATCAGGCGTGCGTCGGACGAGAGCGCCGGCCAGCTGGTCAGCGCCGCCGTCCGACGTCACTCGTTCGAGACGGGGTGCAACCGGCGCGTCAACGGCGTCCGGGGGTCGGAGTCGGCGGCGAGCGTGAGTCGCCGGCTCTCCCACCACGCCGCCAGCTCTTCCTGTCGCGCATAGATGCTGCCGCGCTTTTCGTGGGCGAGGCGATGCACGGGCAGCCCTTCCTCACGCTCCCAACGCTGCACGGTACGGATGCCCCGACCGAGATACGCGGCGATCTCCTTCCAGGAGTCGAGCCGACCCTCGAGGGGCTCGTCAGCGCTGGGCCGGTTGCGCCTGGGGATCGTCGGGCATGAGGGCGTCAGGATAGCGCAGACACACGCCAAAACGCGCCACGCCGATTGATGGCATGTCGTTGCGCTTGAGCCGCCGGAACCGCGCGCCGCGAACTGGGCCCACGTTCAATGACGAACGGGCTTTCAGGAGGTGGAACGTGGCGAAATTCCTTGTCGTGCTAGTCGCCGTCGCACTCGCTCGCCGGCACGGACATCGCGGGACAGTCGAAGCGCGGATCCCTTCAAGGCGTGTGGCAGACGGTTGAAGTGACGCTGACCGGGACCTGGCGCCCGCACCATCACCATCCCCGAACCCAGGCCGAACCTGACGATCGTCACGGCCAAGCACTACAGCCGGGTCGAAGTCCAGGCCGACGGACCGCAGTCACGCGCCGACCGACGTGGCGCACGCGAGCGCCGATGAACTACGGGCCGCGTGGGGACCCTTCGTTGGCGAGGCCGGCACGTATGAAGTGACAAGCGGCAGCGTGATCACGATGCGGCCCCTCGCCGCCAAGAACCCGGCCGCGATGGTCCCGGGCGCGTTCATCACCTACTCGTACAAGCTGGAGGGCGACACGCCTTTGGGTCACGCAGCAGCGAAACCAGCAGGGACCGTTCGCCAATCCCGTCACAATCAAGGCCGTGCGGATCGAATGACGGGCGGCCCGGTCCGTTCGCGTGCAGGCATCTGGAAAGGGGACGTCATGAAAGTGCTGGTCATCGGCGCCACATCGGTTACTGACAGTTTCTGGTCGAGCTGGAAGTCTCCGCCGGACGAGCAAGCTCAGCCTGACCTGATACTCCGGAGGCTACGGCTGGCCCGGACCCTTGCAACCGGCAGAGCGCCTGGTTCCTCCCAACCGCTCTGGTATTCCGGACGCCCTCCGTCATGTCGGGCGTCCGGCGCGAGTAACCTGCACGCGGTCGGCGGCACATTGGACAAACCCGAAGGGAATCTAGGATCCAGTGGGAGTGCCGCCGGCGGCAGCGGGTACGGTTTGCCGCCTGTGCAGTAGCGTCCGCGAAAGCCACGCGGCGCCGGCTGCTGCTGTTTACCGAGTACGCGAGCTGGGCGTTCGGCCTCGCCGGCCTCGTCTGGTGGGGCGCGTTCAGGTGGGTGTGGCCACCGCGGCGCGTCACGATCTGGCCGCTTCGCGGCGCTCCAGATTGTCGTGCCGCAGGGCGGCACGCCGGACCAGACCCTCTGGTCCCCCATCGAATCACCGCCTGGCGGAAAGCGCTGACCGAACCGGCCCCGCTCCGCTCGCGGTGCTCCGCATCCCGAAAGATTCGACTCGAGGTGGCGGTGCTGCCAGGCACCGACGACCGGACGCTCGACCGCGGCGTCGGTCACATCGAGGACACGGCGCGACCGGGAACGGACGGGAACTCGGGCATCGCCGGGCTACCGGGACGGCTTCTTCCGCGGGACTGAAGGACATCGCCGAGGCGACACCGATCGAGCTCGACACGCTCCAGGGAAAGGACGTCTATCGCGTCGAGCGAACGTGGGTGGTCGACCCGGAGGACGTCTCGGTGCTGGATCCGACGCCCACACGCGCGCTGACGCTGGTCACCTGCTATCCCTTCTACTTCGTCGGCTCCGCCCCCGCAGCGGTTCATCGTCCGTGCCGTGCTGCGTCAGGCGATACAACCGGCTGACCGCGTCTCTGCACTGTCGTCCAGGTCTTCGCTGCGGTTTCGTAAATGGTTGCGTCAGAGCATGTTGAGAAGAATGGAGAGAGCGTTATGACACGTGCAATGAGTCGGAGTGGTCCTGGCGGCGGCGGTCGTGTGTTCGACGGCCGTCGTGTCGCTGGCGCAGACGACGACGATCGTCGACGGAAACCAAGACGCTTCGAGGTCATCTCGGTGGACGGCAACCAGCTGGTCGTCAGGCTGCCGGAAGGCACGAGGGAGCTGACGGTCGCCGATGACTTTCGCTTCACCGTCAACGGACAGCAGATGTCCGTGCGCGAGCTGAAGCCGGGCATGAAGGGCACGGCCACCATCACGACGCGAACGACGGTCACGCCCGTCACCGTCACCGAGGTGAAGAACGGCACCGTCGATGCAGGCGTCGGACCAGTTCCATCCTCGTGCGGACCGACGAGGGGTCAAGATCGTTCACGCAAGGGCGAGATCGACAAGCGCGGCGTGAAGATCATGAAAGACGGCAAGCCGGCGCAGCTGTCCGGATTTCAGCGCTGGCGATGTGCTGACCGCGACCAAATCATCACGTCGAAGCCGCCGCATGTGCTGACCAGAGAGAAGTCCAGGCGACTCTGGCGGAAGCCGCCCCGGCTGGAACCGCAGGAAGAGTCACTCGTCAGCAAAGGCCCCGGCGGCGGCGTGCGACTAAAGGCGCCGGCCTCCTCTTCTGCACCGGGCTCCGCATCGGCGCCGGCCTCGGGTTCTGGGTCCGCCTCGACGGGGGCCAAGACGCTGCCGAAGACCGCCAGTTCGTTGGCCGGCTGATGGACTCTGCCCAGCCTTCTGTTCGTCGCGATGGGGCTCGTCCTGACCGTCAGGCGGCGGCGCTTCGTCCGGGTAGGCGATCTGCCGTCGGATCGCGCTCGACGACTGATGGTCATTTTCGTAGAAGGGCGTCGAATTCGAACCGGGACCGCGACGGGCCGCGGGATTCGCGGCGAGTTCGACGCTCGTCTTTCGTTGCAAGGTCGCGCCGTCCAGAGCTGCCTGCTGAAACACCGGCCCGAGAATCTTCGTCAGCACCGCTGGTGGACAGGTCGCGAGCGCGGAGAGACCGATCATCTGCCGCATGATCTGGACGCCGGCGACGAAGGCGAGCAGAAGGGCCGCGCGCTCGGCCGCGTGCTCGCCGGGCAGCGCCGCCGTCAACGCCTTGTGATACTGCGCCTCGATCTGTTCCCGTCCGATCTCTGCTGCGCGCCGGCTGGCTGCCGATCGGCACATGATCTGGAAGCCGTCGAGCGGCGCGCCGCCGGCAGGCCGTCAGCTGGACGAGCGCTTCGGCCATCTCGATGTCCTCCGCGCGTGGATTTCAACCGGTCGCCCGTGAGGGATGATCGGCCGCGTCATGATCTCCGCCACGACTTCGGCGAACAGCTGCTCCTTCGAGCCGAAGTAGCGGTTGACGAGCATCGCCGTGACGCCCGCGCCCTCGGCGATCTCGCGAACGCCGACGCCGTCGTAGCCGGCCCGCGCGAACGCCTGCCTCGCCGAGTTCAGAATCGCCGCCCGGGTCGCGGCCGCGTTGCGCGGCCGCACCGGGCGAGCCGCTCCGCTTCGTCGAGCTCCGCGTCATGAATTCTACAGCTGTAGACATCAGCGCACCTCTTGAAGTATACATGCGTAGACATCACGGCCGGCGACAGGCTCGCCGATGCGGGATGAGCGCACGGACTGGAATTGACAGGAGGCCGCGATGGAGCACGATGCTGGTCACGGGCGGCTCAGGGTTCGTCGGCAGCCACGTCATCCTCCAACTCCTGGACGGCGGGATACGACGTCCGCACGACGGTGCGTTCGCTGGACGCGCGAACCGGCCGTGCGCGAGATGGTGAAGGACGCTGGTGTCGAGCTCGAGCGGCCGTCTCGCCGTTCTTCGCCGCGGACCTCGAACACGACGACGGGTGGGCGGAGGCGGTGGCGGGCTGCGACTACGTCATCCACGTCGCGTCGCCGATACCGGCCGCGGCGCCCGGAGACCGAAGACGAGCTGATCCGGCCGGCGCGCGACGGCGTGCTCTGCGCGTGCTCAAGGCGCGCGCGTGACGCAAAGGTCCGGCGCGTCGTGATGACGTCCTCGTGCGGCGCCGTCTACTACGGCCATCCGCCGCAGCACGGCGCCGTTCGACGAAACGAGCTGGACCAACATCGACGGCGACATGAGCGCGTACGTGCGATCGAAGGCGATCGCCGAACGCGCGGCGTGGGACTTCATGTCGCGCCGAGACGGCGGCTCGCTCGAACTGTCCGTCGTCAACCCCGCGGGCATCTTCGGACCGATGCTCGGCGCCGGACTTCTCTTCGTCGATCGAGCTCGTGACGCGGCTGATGAAGGGCATGCCCGGCTGTCCCGCGGCTCTACTTCGGCGTCGTCGACGTCCGCGACGTGGCGGACCTCCACCTCCGCGCGATGACGCATCCGGCGGCGAGGGCGAGCGCTTCATCGCCACATCGGGCGACATCATGTCGATGCTGGCGATCGCCGGCAGTCCTCCGCGCACGCCTGGGAGACGCGGCGAGGAGGGTCCCGACGCGAGAGCTTCCGAGCTGGCTCGTGCGCGTTGCGGCGCTGTTCAATCGGCGATGCTGAAGACGCTCGTGCCGCTCCTCGACAACACGCGTCGGCGCGACGAGCGCCAAGGCCGAGCGCGTGCTCGGATGGCGGCCCCCGCTCGAGCGAGGAGGCGATCGTCGCGACCGCCGCAAAGCCTCATCAAGTTCGGGATCGTGCCCGGATAGCTGGCTTCATCAGCCGCGCCCACTGCTCGGTCGAGCGGCGCGCCGCTGGCTTCTCGAGCTCGGTCACGGCAGGACGCGATCTCTGCGTCGGCGAGCAGCGCCGGTGGAAGGGCGATCAACCCGAGATTCTTTGGCGGCGGTCTGCGTTGATCGGTCAGGAAGTATCGGGCTGGATGGCGGATCGGCAGATCGCCCGGCTTGGCGCCCTTGAGAATCTGATCGACATAACCCGCCGCGACCGGAACTGTTCCTCCAGGTCCGGCGCCCACGCCATCAGGCCGCCCGCTTCGGCAAACAGCGTCGCCTGGTACACCGCGGGCAGCTGGCTGCTGCGGCGGCAAAGTCCACGATCACCTTTCGATTGGCGAGAGACAAGTCCGCCCTGAAAGTTGGCGAGCCCGTTCATGCCGTCGCTCACCATCGCTGTGAGCGCCGGCGACAGGTCGGCGAACGACGCGACGCGATACGCGTCACGCTGAGTCCGAGGGACGGGGCCGACTGCTCCGCCTCGGCCAGTTGCGCTTCACTGGCCGCCGCGTCCCGGCGTCGTCGACAACAGCGCCGATTCGCGAGACGTTCGGCGCCGCCTCTTCCAGACCGCCAAACGCTTCGCGGTCACTCCGGCGGCAGTTCGTCCATGCCGGTGACGTTGCCGCCGGGATGGTCGAGGCTTTGCGCGAAGCCATTGCTGATCATGCCCGGGCACGTGGCGATGACCATGGGCATAGCCGGGTTGGCCTTGCGAATCTCGAGCGCCTGGGGGCAACGCCGCAGCGACAACCAGCTCGAGATCGCTCGTCGCCAGTTCGAGCGCGTACCTCGCCGTCTCAGGGCCGGTCGCGATCCGCGCAGCTCGAGGTCGAGACTCTTCCCCTCGATGTAACCGCGCTCGCCAGCGCGTCTTTGAACGCGTCGATGAGCGCCTGCTCGCCGCCGATCAGGAAGCCGATGCGTCTGCGGCGGCGCGGCTGGCCTGACGAGCCAACCCCGCGAGCGGCGCAACCCGGCGAGGGCGCCGATTCGGGTCAGGAACGCCCGGCGATCAGTCTGCCTGGGTAGCGCCTCGTTTCGCGACGTTCGCGTCAGTTCGACGGCAAGGATCGGATCGCCTCGCGCGTTACAATCAACCGCAGCAGTCAACGGGCTGGCGATTACTCGAAGTGCCCGGCCGCGCCGGCGCCAGAAGCGAGACGTGCCCGGTCGCCCGCTCGTGTCGCGGCCCTCACGTACTGCTCCGCGAAGCGGCTGCGGCACGAAGTCCAGCGGGGTCGCCCCAGATCAAGATCCTGAGGAACGCCGAGCGGGCAGCATCGTATCCGGAGACGCTTCTCTGTAGCGCTCAGGAACCGCTGCCCGGTGGGCCGCCCAGCATCCTGGTCACCACCGGGCCGCGGCACGTTTCTTCGTAGTGCTCGATGTTCGCGGTCACGTCGATGGGGCCGGCCAGGTTGATCACGCGCGAATGGCAGCGGCTTCGAGATGAACAATGGACTCCTTCGGGGCGATTCGCTGCCGTGTTGCCGCCCACATGCGTCAGGTGTCCGCCGGCGGGGTGGCCGAGCACCACGACTCGATTGGGATCAAGTTTATGCGGCGCAGCGAGCCCGCGAAGGTAATCGATCGCGCGGCCCGACGTCGAGATACGCGCACCTGGCCAGCCGCCTCCGGGCTGGCCCAGCCGCCGGTACTCGATATTCCAGCTGGCGATGCCGTCGCTCTTCAACGTGTCGCCCATCGCGGCGGGATAGCGCGCGCCTCCGGGCTGGAAACATCCGCCGTGCACGAGGACGACAACAGGATGCGGACCGGGACGAGGCGGCAGGCGCAACTCGCCGATCTGGTTGGGATCGTCGCCGTAGGAGAACTGATGATCTGCCGCCGGCATCGGCAGCTTCCGGAGATCGGCCGGCCTCATGAGTGCCGGCGGCGCCGCGGTCTGTCGGGGCAACGCCGTCAGCGATACGCACAGAGCGCCAGCGAGCGCGATGATGAAGCCCTCATCAATCTCCTCATCGTGCCTGCAGGCTCTTGCTGGCAAACAACACTGTCGTGGCCGCCGATTATCGTCAGAAGCTTAATATTG
>ERZ1370068.9693-contig-8452_pt1 | contig 55779 bp, 98 predicted proteins | sample MGYA00561227_ERZ1370068 | MGnify/ENA primary metagenome ERZ1370068 (study PRJEB38410, sample SAMEA6850437) | metagenome | study: Metagenomic assessment of the ecological functions of the soil: analysis of the soil microbiota associated with the... | reverse complement strand
CACGCAGTCAGCATCCCGCGAAGGGAGCCCGTCCCAATCGTCTTCATTCAGTTGCACCGCCCCGGGCACATGGCCACGATTAAACTGATCCTCAGGACGCGCATCGACCCAAAGCGCTTGTTCACCCCAGCTTTCGGCTTCGCGAGACTAACGAGTGTACTGAATCGGTCGGCGGCTGTTCGTGCCAGATAGTCGAGTTGCGAAAATAAAGGGCCTGACCGATCGCGGGGAAAAAGCCAGGCCGAGAAGCAGAAGCAGCTGCCGGACAAACGGACACGGCAATCTCTACTGCGATTTGTTTTCGACCGGCTTGACGTCAGAAGGCATGGTCGCGCGGGGCGTCCACGCGCACACATTCGCGTAGAAGCTCCCTCGGAGCATCCTTGGGAAAGTCCGGCTCAATCTTCAGTGAAGCATTGATAGGCCGGCCGCTCTCCGTCGGCTTGACCACGATCTCAAAAGTTTTCTGTCCGCTCCCGGGCTTCACTTCCGTGGCAATTGACTTGTCGGTTGAGGTCACGGTCAACTTCTGGACCGGTAATCCGCCCTACGTTGACCGTAATCTTCCGCGGGCTGAGCACATCCTTGACCTGACCAGTAGACGAACGCCGGCGCGAGCTGGAGCAGTTGCGTAAATATTGGCCCGTCAAGTTCAGCATCGTCGGGCTGATCCGGCGAATCGTCGGTTGTGACCGTGATCACTTTTTTCTGGACGCCGGTCCGCTGGCCAATAGTGAAGGTGGCCACGATCTCGCCGGTTTCGTTAGGCGCAATCGTGTCATGCGCGAGCTGCGCGGTGGTGCAACCACAGGACGGATGGACGGCAAGAATCTTTACCGGTTTATCGCCCGTGTTTTTGAATTTGAAATGCGCCACTGCGGTCTTGTCGGTGAGCGAAGGATGTAATCCGACCTGGCTCGGATCAAAGGTCGAGGGCGGTGGCGCGCGCCGATCCGCAAAAGAGAGCGCTCAGAGTAACGAAGGCGAGGGAGGCTGCTTATTTTCATAAATCGTTAAAAGAAAACCCGAAACCCACATTTCCGCCAACGGAATCGATCCCGAAATTCGGTTTCTTGATTTCCGCATTCGAGATATGGCGATAGGCCCCTTCGATCACCAGAGACCAATGTTCGTTCAACATCAGCCGGGTCCACTGCGACACCTTGGAGATTAAATTCAACGGGTAAGCTAATGAGTCCCCGCGATTCCTTCTCTGGAATGTCAGTGTGGATGCCGCCGGCGACGATCTTGCAGGTAGGGGATGAGACGCGCCTGCGATTGCACGAAATTGTAGCGGAAGACGAAGCTTGCACCGGCAAGGACGTTGCCCGGCCCGTTCACCACCGGTCCGGCAAAGATTTCGCCCAGGAGCTCGAAGTTGCCGCTCAACAGGCCTAACGACTCAGGATCATTCAACATGATCCCGAGCCGCAGAGTATCGAGCGAGTAGTCGATTGCGGGACGATTGTTTTTGCGTCGTATCGAAAAAGGCAGAAATAGCCGACGACGTTTTGGAACTCCCCTTCGCACCGGCGGCGAAATTATCCTCCTGTCGAGGCGGAACGGTCGCCCACTGGCGGCGGCGTTTCTGCCCGGCGTGAGCGACGATTGCGCCGAGAAAACCAGGAGGCAGAACGCCAAAATCCTTTCATGTCGCGGCGCGAGAAGACTCCAGCGGCTCACGAGTTGTCACTTGCGGCTGGGATCGATCGTAAGACGTCGACTTTAGAAGAAGAAGCCGAGCCCGACATCGCCGCCAACGGAGTCGACACCGCGATTTGGCAACTCGATGGTCCCGTTCGAGATGTGGCGATAACCCGCTTCCAGAATTAACGACCACTTGTTGTCCAGCATGAAGCGCAGACCGCCGGTTCCCTGGAGATTAAACTCAACCGGCAAACTAACGAGTCCCCGCGATTCCCCTTCCCCGATATCGGTGTAAATCCCGCCGGCGCCGATTTGCATGTGGGGAATCACGCGCGCATTGGGCTGGATAAAGTTATAGCGGAAGATGAGCGTCCCGCCTACTTCCACGCTTCCCGGCCCATGAAAAATCCCACCGCCAAAGACTTCTCCGAGAAACTCCCAATTTCCGGCGAAAAATCCCGAGCCATGCGGATTACTGAGCATTATCCCAGGGCGAATGCTGTCGACCGCCAGATCAATCGCTGGCCCATCGTTATCGCCGCGGTCGAAAAAGTAAAGACACCGGCGACGTTCTGGAATTCGTGACTGCCCTTGGCAAAGACGTCGCTCGCAGATTCCTTCACCGGCAGAGACCGGCGGCGGCTCGGTGCCACCAAACACCATCGAAGCAGACAAGGTTACCCAGAGTGGCAACCAAAAAGCTTTTCGCATCAGGCCGCGAATCAAAGCACCGGGACTGCGCTTGTCAATCATGTGGGGGACTGAGCTATCTGTTTTGGGGCAACGTGAACCCGCACATATTCCTCGACCGCGTCATGCCAATCGCGCGGTGATTTTCCAGTTACTCGCGCCGAATTTCTCAGTTCCGAGGACGGTGTAGACGCGGGCGGCGGGCGACAAAGTTAGTCATCTCGCTCAGAGCCACCGGATCCACCCTGGTGGCTTTCATCGTTACCCCGAAACGATGGCAGCAATCGAGCGCCCACTGCGCGTATTCCTGCCAGCTACAGGCGCGCCGCGATTCGCCAGATGCAAAATGCCGCTGGGCATCTCTCCTTCCAGGAAAGGTTGAGTAAGCGCAGCGATCTCCTCGGTGTAAAAGTAGGATAGAAAACTTATCTGCGACGGCCGAGACCCGCTCGTGTTGGCGGGCTCTTTCGAGGATGGCATCGACAAAACTTGGGCGATCCGGACCAAAGACCCAGGAGACGCGCAGGACCAACGTCGCTGGATTCGTCTCCAGGACCTGCCTTTCACCTTTCACGTTTTGATTCGCCGTAGATGCTGATCGGGTTGGCTCGGATCCTCTTCGGTGTAGGGCGTCCGTTTTTCGCCATCAAAAACATAATCGGGTACTGACATGAATGAAGCGCGCGCCGCGATCGCGACAGATCCTGGCCATGAGCTGCGGTGCCTCCGCGTTCAGCCGGCTTGCTTCCGCGCGATGATCCTCACAATAGTCTACATTCGTTAGGGCAGCCGCATTAATGAGAACATCACAAGGCTGCGCTTCGAGGGTGCGTTCGAGATCGTTTAGCCGGGCTAGCAATCTGAGAGTGAGTATAACCAGTCACCGCGTAGCGCGGCTAACTTCGGAACTCAGCGCCTGACCGAGCCTCCCCCAGCCCCAATTACAATCACCGCTAGTTTACGACTCATAACTCTCATCTCAGATCAATGGTTGGCCAAATGACCGCTTTATTCCGGCACTCTGCCTCTGGCCAACCCGGCCTAACGTCAAGGTCGCCTCCATTTTTCCAATCTTCGCGCTTGAGAAATCGTTGGGCTCGTTAGGGTTGACAGATGGCCCGATAATAGCTGACCGTTCAGCCCTATGCGCGCGATCTGGAAGGAAGCATGTAACTTCGGTCTCGTCTATATCCGGTCTCAGTCTACCCGGCCACCAAGGAGGAGAAGATCAGTTTTCGGCAGCTGCGGGCTTCGGACTTGAGTCCCATTCGCTACAGAAAGTGGCGGAGGCTGACCAGAAAGAAGTGCCGGCTGAGCAAATCGTTAAAGGCTTCGAGCAGAAAAAGGGAAATGGGTTACTCTAAGTGAAGAGGACTTCGAAAGGTCCAAATCGAATCGACCCACTCGGTTGAGATCACGGATTTTGTCGAGCAGGCGCAAAAATCAACCTGGAAGTTTTTTTACAAAACCATACTTCCTCGAGCCTCAGAAGGGCGGAGAAAGCCTACGCTCTGCTCCACAACGCGCTGACTGCTTCAAACAAACTGGGCGTCGCCAAGGTCGCGATTCAAAAGCGAGAGTCATCCTGGCCGCGGTCAAGCCGGACGGCCTTTTCCTGATTCTCGAATTGATGCACTTCGCGCATGAGGTCCTCGAACCTGCTTCACTCGTTAGTGGCGCCGATCGCAGCGTTTCAGGGCGAGGAATTGAAAATGGCAACCGCTTTGATCGATGCCATGACTTCGGAATGGGATCCGACCAAATACAAGGATCAGTATCAGAATGCCCTCATGCAGCTGATTGAAGAGAAGGCGCAAAAGCACGCTCCGTCGCCGAAGCCCGCCGCGCCGCGAGTTCAGCCGAACGTGATCGACATGGTCGCGGTGTTGCAACAAAGCCTGCAACGCGCCGGTGTGAAGAAGAAATCCGCCAGCGCCAATGGTCGCTCCGCCCGTTTCCCACGCAGCACTGCCGGCCTCGTCAAACGAAGCGCCGCACCGCGGCCGCCTGAGGTCAACGAACAAAAGAATTTGGACGAGAACCGGCCAGCAACCCGGTAATCAAAACGTAATTTTCTGTTCGCGATCGTGAATCGCCCCGGTTGCGTTCCACGCTCATTGGCCAGCGTGGTTTAGAATGAACTGCCAGCCAAATCGAGTCTCACCGGTTCGTTAGAAGAATTACAGTCAATGCACATCCTAATTGTCGAAGACGAAAAAAAGATCGCCGCCTCTTATTCGGCGGGGCCTGATTGAAAATGGTTTTGTGGTCGACGTCGCCGAGGATGGCGAACAAGGCCTCGGAAATCGCGATGGCGAGGAAAATGGACCTGGATCATCCTTGACGTCCTTCCTACCGAAACGCGACGGCTGGTCGCTGATTGAAGAACTGCGCCACAACGGGATTCATACCCCGGTGCTTTCCTGACCGCGCGCAGACAGCGTTCCGGATCGGGTAAAAGGGATTCGACCTTTGGCGCGGATGATTATCTCACCAAACCATTTCACTTTTCCGAGTTGCTCGCCCGGGTTCGGTCGCTCCTGCGCCGGGCCCCAGAGCGAAGGGATGAAACCCTCACCGTCGGCGACCTCGAGAGTTGACCAGCGCCGCCACCGGGTAAGTCGTAGCGGGAGCGCGATCAATCTCACCCCAAAGAATTCTCGCTTTGCTTTACCTTGCTTCGTCGGCCGGGGACATCGTTTCCCGGACCTCGATCGTCGAGCAGGTTTGGGATATAGATTTCGACACCGGAACGAATGTGGTCGATGTAATGATGCGCCGTTTGCGCGCGAAAGTGGATGACCCTTTCGATAAGAAGATGATTCAGACGATCCGAGGTGTCGGATATGTCACTTAACGCTGATTGATTCGCCGCCGTCGGACATTGATCTCCCAGAGCGGTCGCGTCCGTGGTCGATCGTCTTTCGTCTTGCGCTCCTTTTTACCTTTGCCGCCGGCGCGATGCTCCTGTGTGCGATGGGGGCGGCGTATCTCGTGGTGGTGCGACACGTCGATCACGACAACGATCGTTACCTGACCGATAAGCTCGCCGCGATTCGGGCAGACGTAGCCGCGGATCCCGGGCCAAGCGCTCAATCGCGTGCTCACCATGATCCGCGCCGCGGACAAGGCCTACGCCGTGCGCATCCTGAATCCCGTCGGGAGGCGTCATCGCTGAAAGCCGAAGATGAGTTCGCTCGTCCCGATCCGAAGCCTTTCCCAGAAACTCTCCCTTGAGGGACAACGTCCGGTGGTTTCGATCTATCACGGGCACAATCGTCAAGGTTCGCCCTCCTCAGCGCGGACATCGATCTCGGGATCAGCCTCTGACTCTTCAGCTCGCGCAGGATCGAACCCACGATAAGAGTTCGCCGCGCTGCCACGCCTTTCTCCTCGCGGGAATTGTCGGTTGCGCCGTGGTGACTTGTGCTGGCGTCGCCTTTCTCGTCACCCGCCGCGTCTTGCGCCCCGTTGAAATCTCGGTCAATCGATCAATCGCACCGGGGCGACCCGACTTCGCGAGCGGGTGCCCAGTGGATGGCTGGCCGGAAGAGTTGCAGCCGCTCGCGGTCGGTTACAACCGGATGCTCGCGCGCCTGGAAGATTCCTTTACCAGGTTGTCGCAGTTTTCCCGCCGACCTTGCGCATGAACTCCGCACCCCCATTGCGAGTTCTGCGCGGGGAAGCGGAAGGCGTTCTCACCAAACCAAGAACCGGGGACCAGTATCGCGAGGGTAATCGAGTCGAGCCTCGAGAACTTCAGCGCCTTTCGGCCATGATCGATAATCTGCTTTCCTGGCCGGGCGGAAACCATTGGCTCGGTCAACTGAGTTTCTTCGACGGCCGGGCGGCGATCGAAAAAGATTCGTGAGTTCTATGGGACCTAGTCGCGCAGGAACAGGCATCGCAATCGAGTGCGTGGGCGAAGGAATGATTTACGCCGAGCCAATCTTTTCGGCGCGCGCTCATTAATCTCTGACCAATTCCTGCGTTTTACGCCCTCGGGCGGGACAATCACCGTTTCGCTTCAGCATCGAAACGGAGCGAGCGAATGTCTCCGTTGCTGACACTGGCTGCGGGATCCCGTCGGAACACGTGCCAGATGTTTCCGAACCGCTTTATCGGGCGAACGCGGCGCGAAATGCAACCGGCACCGGGCTTGGCTTGTCGATTGTAAAATCGATCATGCACAACCCATGACGGGACGGTGACGGTGCAAAGCAATCTTCGGCGAGGGAACGATGGTGACGATCTCCGTTCCTGATCCCAAGGGTCCCCAACCGGTTAGAGAGAGACGCAAGTGGCCGAAACGACCGCGGCCCGAGCCAATTGGCAACCTCGGGTGGATAATCCCGCCCTTTTCGGATATTGTTGCGCGTTTCTCCCGGATGAAGTTCAAATCCCTCCTTCTTTTTCTCGCTCGCGGTCGCATCCGGCCTCTGCTTATGTCCTCGAGGGCCAGTCCTGGACGCTCGATCGCACCGTCGTCATGCAGATGTCGCTCAACGAAGCGCACCGCATTTATAGACAGTTCGGCTTCTTTTAATGAAGTGGTCTCCAGGCCGCGCTCGACATCTGGAACCTGTATCTCCCCTCACCTGCATTGCACGGCTGTTCTCAACTCTCCGGTTGCCCCTGACTTCGGGCGATGACGAGATGTCCGCGCTCTTTTTGATTCCACGGTCTTCGGCGACAAATTCCGGGACCGCGTAAGCTGGCGATAACGCTCATTAACTTTCGCGGTGCGGTAATGGAAGAGACCGACACGGTTTTTAACAACGCATATAGTTGGAACTCTTATCGCGGCCCGCTAAACCCGAGCCTGGATCGACTTTCGACGGGTGGCGATTCATGAATTTGGCCACGGCCTTGGGTTAGATCACCCGGATGAGCATTACGGGCAAAAGGTGATCGCGATCATGTGAACTCGCATGTCGGCGACGTCGATGCAGTGGCAACCGGACGACATTGCCGGTGTGATGGCCCCTTTATGGCACCGGGCCTGCCTATCAGGATTCACTGCCCGCGCCGGTCCCTGGCCAATATCTCGACCCGAGGCGCTGGTCGGCACCGGAGACAATGTGCCTTCATCGGTGGTTTTATTATTCAAGGAAGCGAACCGGCGACGGTGATTTTGCGGGCGATTGGTTTTTCGTTGGCGGCAAGTGGCTGCACCGACGCGCTCTCCGACCCGACGATTACGGTCTACGATTCCAACCAGCGGGAGGTTGCGACCAATGAGCGATTGGGTCGTTTACCGGCGCAACCGCGGAGGACAATAAGCAGCTATCACCTCGACCCGCCCAACAGCCGTGAATCCGCGCTTTATCTTACCCTCGAACCGGGCGCGTACACCGCGATTGTGCAGAGTTATGTGCGGCGCCTCGCAGACACCACCGACGAGCGGCGTGGGATTATTCGAACTTTACGACGCTGCCTCACTACCGGCGGCCGCGCGGGAAACGTTTCCACCTCGCGGCCAGGTGCTGGGGGCCGACAATCTCTGCTCATCGGCGGGTTTATCGTCGGCGGGACCGAATCGAGAAGCGGTTGTGGCCCGCGCGATTGGGCCATCGTTAGGCGGCGCGGGCGTGCCCAATCCACGCTCTCAAATCCGTCCCCTTGAGTTGCGCAATGCGCAATGGCGATCTGGTGCAATCGAACGACGATTGGCAGTGATGGCACCGACGCCGACACCATTGCCGCTACCGGACTCGCGCCGACGGATCCAAAGGAGGCTGCTCTTCTTGCGACCCCTCAATCCCGGGAATTACACCGCGCTCATGAGCGGAGTGAACGGCGGGACCGGGGACTGTGGACTGGACTGAAGTCTACGACACCAGCCCCGTCCCCCTAACGATGTCGTGCGGCCGATCCAGGACGCGTCCTGCAAGCCCATCTCACGCCCACGCGCCGCCGCGGATTTCCACCGCTGCGCGTAAGCCGGCTTTCGCGGTATCGCGACGGTCCATCTCGGCGAGGCCGGCCCCGCGGTCGTTCCCCCGGGCGTGATCACCATCTGCCGCAATTCGTCAGGGGTCAGCTTGCTTTCGAGCGCGAGCTGCGCGGCACCGCGAACCGTCTGAGTAGCCAGGCCTAACGACACCTCGGGAGGCAGTCCGCAGCTGTGGTCCATCCGGCGGCAAGTGCTTCGATGACGGTGTAAACAAACGCCGGCCCGCTGCCACCAAGCGCTGTCACAGCATCGATCTGGTCTTCCTCACTTCCGCGACGAATCCGGATCGTGGAAAAGATGGCGTGCGCCCGCGCCAGAATCTTCGCCCGTCGTTCTGCGTCCCGCGCCGATCGCGGTCGCGGCCTGACACACAGCTGCCGGTGCATTGGTCATCGCGCGCATGAATCGCGCGTTGAGCCTTCGCCTCCATGCTTGCGACTCCGGATGCCGGCCGCGAGCGAGATCACCAACTGATTCTCAATCGCTCCCGCAAGCTCAGCGATGACCGGGAGAACAACTCCAGGCTTCACGCCCAGGAAAATCGTTTCCGCCTTTTCCGCCACCGCCGCATTCTCCGCGGTGACCTGACTCCAGCCTCGGCGCTGAGTGTTGCCCGCACTGACTCGTTAGGCTCGCCCACCAGGATTTGCCCAGGCGAACAAAACTTCTGCACCGGACCAATCCCCGCACCACCGAGCCTGCGAGCTTGCCGCCGCCGACAAAACCGAGCTGATATTGCCTCTGTGTGGTTTGTAAACTCATGGGAAGAAAGGATATTAAGTGCGATGGTTGCCGCTGGTGTAAATTTCGGTCTAGACCTCGCCGGAGGAAATTGTCGCCTTAAAACGCGAACGCAACGCCGTCATCCTCGCCCATAACTACCAGGTCCCCGGAATTCAGGACGTCGGCCGATTTCGTTGGCGACTCGTTAGGCTTGAGCTTTCAGGCGGCAAAAACCGACGCCGAAGTCATTCTCTTTGGCGGCGTCCATTTCATGGCCGAAACCGCCAAGATCCTCAACCCTACAAAGAAAGTGGTCCTCCCCGATCTCGATGCCGGCTGTCTCGCTTTCCGAATCCTGTCCGCCGGAAAAGCTGGCGCAGTTTCTCGCGCCAGCATGCGGCCAAAAACTATTACGTCATCGCCTACATTAACTGCAGCGCCGGCGTTAAAGCCCTCGCTGACGTCATCTGTACGAGCGGCAACGCCGAAAAATCGTCCGGGCCGCACCCGCCGATCGCAATCTTCTCTTTGTTCCCGACCAGAATCTGGGGGCGTGGGTCATCGAGCGACACCGGCCGCAAGATGGATTTGTGGCAGGGCAACTGTTATGTCCACGTGGAGTTTACCGCCCGGAGCATCGCCGCGATCCATGCGAACATCCCGGCGCGCCCGTCGTCGCTCATCCGGAATGTCCTTATGCCGTCGCAGGCTGCTAGCGGACGAGGTCTGCTCGACCGAGAAAATGGTCACCTACTGCAAGGAATCGCCGGCCAGAGAAATCATCGTTGTGACCGAAGCGGGAATGCTGCACCGGCTGAAGAAGGAGATACCGGACAAACTCTTCATTCCGGGGCCGACTGATCGTTGCGCCTGCGCCGAGTGCCGGTTCATGAAAATGAACACGCTCGAGAAGGCGCACGCGGCGCTCCTCAATCTGGAACCCGAGATCATCCTCCCGGAACCACTACGCCAGCGCGCCGAACTTCCCGATTCGCCGCATGCTCGAGTTGAGTCGTTAGGCCAACTTCGAGGCGCTTAACTTATCGAAGCCAGGCAAAACGTTTCGAGTGACGCTCGTAACCGCGCTGCCATCCGCCACTCGCCGCTTCATTCCCCTTCACCCTTCGAAATCGACGATAAATGCGATACAAATCGCGATCGGAACCCCGATGACATAGAGGACGAGAATGAAGAAGTAGACGACCGTCGTTCGATACGGTCCGTACCTTTCATAGGTCCGCGGTTGCCACGACTCCGGGCGCATTTGAACCATTCGGCCAAGCCGATGAAGCCTTCGGTAAATTTCCGCGTCCTCGAGAATCGGCACTTCGGGGTAACCGCCCACCTCAAGAAACACTCGCGCGCCGGCAGAAAATTCCGTGATCGCCGAGCGCAAAACCAAACACTTCCACCCCAAGATTTCCGGAATGAATCGCTGATTCGATAGATAAGTTCGCGCTTTGGGAAACGTAATCGGAAGCATCTCACCGACACAGCTGCTCCAGACAACGTCGCCTCGATCAGCTTTCGCGCGTTCGCAGGCAGCCGCAGATCGGCGTGTAGAAACCAAATTACTTCGCCGCACGCAGCTTTTGCGCCTGCATTCATTTGCAGCGCCCAGGCCTGTTGGGGCGCGAAGGACTATGTCGGCATACGTTTGCGCGGATCGACGCGGTCGCATCATCACTTCCGCCATCCACCACAATGATCTCGGCGTCGGGCGCGATTTGGCGAAGGCGGCCGAGGAAATCGGCCAGTGAGTGTAGCCTCATTCAACACCGGCACCACAACGGAGAGATAGGGCGACGCGATAACCATTATTACATCAGAATCGGTGACGAGGCGCGTATTGGTTTTGAATTCAACCGGTTATGAAGCCTAACGACGATCTGCCGCGTCACGCCAGTGCCCTGCTTGAATTCGATGCCTGGGTGGATCGCTTTGCTTTTATTCGTTAGGCACAAACGGCCAGATGGTCGATGGCCAAGCTCGGGCCCGCAAACGCGCGATGCTCTTGGCGCCTTCCAAGCCGATCACAATCTCGAGGTGACTTCAGCGATAGATGAACCGACGGTTGAGGCGCTCGGCCTGGCGGAAACAACTTCCAGCGCCCCTTACCGTCGGACAGAGCCGGCCGAGACTCCTGGCCACGGCAATTGCCAGTTGGCCAAGACGCCAATTCGCGCCTAACGAAAGAAGGTCGAGGAAGAATTGAGGCTTGACCGTTCTTTCGGCAATTCCGTCTCAAGTCTGCTCGCCTTTCTCGTAGCGTCGGATCAACCGAAAAAAGCGGATCGTATCCCGCACCGGATGGATGCTGCTGACTTCGTCGGAGTAAATCGTGCTGATCGGCACGGACGCGATGCGAAAACCTTGCCGACTGGCGATGAAGAGCATCTCGGTTTCGTAGTCGAAGCGGCTGGTTCCGGTCGAGCAGGTGGGGCGCGAGCGCCGCGGAGCACCATCCGATAACCGCATTGCGTGTCCGGCACATCCTGTCGACATACCCGGCTGATCCGGCGACTCATATAACGATTAACCTTCCGCCTAACGAACGGCATCGAACGCAAATCGTTCATCCGCGTTCCAACAAAGAGACCAGCATCCCGTCCCGAAGCGCGGCCGCGAGAAGCGGCCGATTTCTTCCGGCAAATGCTGGCCATCGGCGTCGAGGAGGACGACGAACTCTATCTCCGGCAACGCCAGCCAGTGTCGCAAGCCCGGTCTTTATCGACTTCACCTTTCCCGCGATTTTGACGGATGGACGATGACTTCCGCGCCACCTTCGCGCGCGCGCGTTCGGCGGTCCGGTCGGTCGAACCGTCGTCGACCACGAGAACATGATCGAGCTGGACCCGGGCGCGCTCGGCGACTTTGCCGACATGCACCTCCTCGTGATAAGCGGGGATAACCGCAGCGACGTTCCGACGATCGAGCGGGCGTCCTGGTTGCGGCGCTCCGCTCTCCATCGTTAGCGAACCACCGGATGAAAATCCGCCGCGTGATAAGAGCTGCGGACAAGCGGACCCGAGGCGACGTGAGCGAACCCTTTGCGGCGCGCGATATCTCCGTAGAGATCGAATTGCTGCCGGCGTGACGTAACTTACTACCGGGAGATGATTCGGGCGTCGGCCGGAGATACTGGCCCAGAGCGTTAGAACCTCGCAGCCTACTTCGCGCAAGTCGTCCATCGCCTGGAAAAGTTCCGGCTCGCTTTCGCCCAGCCCGAGCATGACTCCGCTCTTGGTCACCACCTCGGGGTGAGCTCCTTCGCTCGGCGCAGGACCTGGAGCGACGTGCGATACCTGGCCCGCGACCTAACGACTGGCGTCAGCCGTTCGACCGTTTCCAAGTTGTGATTAAAGATCTCGGGACCGGCGTCGAGCACCAGCTGAATGCAGCAATCCTGGGCGTGAAAATCCGGCACCAGGACTTCGATGATAATCGCGGGATCGACCTCGCGGATGGCGCGAATGGTTCGGGCGAAGTGTTCGGCGCCACCATCCTTAAGATCGTCGCGCGCGACAGCGGTGATCACCACGTGCTTCAGTTTCAGTCGCTTCACCGCTCCGCGCGACCCGCTGCGGTTCGTCTTCTTCGAGCGCGAAAGGTTTGGCCGTCGTTGACCGCGCAAAATCCGCACAGCGCGCGTGCAACGCTCACCCGCGATCATCATCGTCGCCGTGCCCTGGCTCCAGCATTCCCAACGGTTTGGGCACTGCGCGCTCTCGCAAACGGTGTGCAATCGCAGATCGGAGATGAGCGCCTTGGTCGAGAAAAAAACGGGGTTCGACGGCAGTCGAACTTTGATCCAGGGCGGTTTCTGCGCCTGGTGAAGGGCGGGATCGATTTTGGCGCAGGACATCTTTTAAGGCGACCGAGTTCTAGATTTAAGTTTGGAAGTGAAACGGCGCAACCTTCAACCAACCGATCAGCACGAGCCGTGCTACAGTTTCGTTCGTCCGGAAAGGGCGCGATAGAGGGTTAACTCGTCGGCTGACTCCAAGCCGCCGCCCGCCGGCAAACCATGGGCGATCCGGGTGAGGTGACCGGGTATTTTCTCAAAAGCTCCACGAGGTAACTAGTGGTGGCCTCCCCTTCCACATCCGCGGCGAGCGCAAATATGATTTCGTTAGGCGGCTCTTTCTCGACCCGCTTCGATCAAAGCGGCGATGCGCAGATCCTCCGGCGCCACCCGATCGAGGGGGAGATCCGTCCACCCAACGAATGATAGCGCCCACGGAAGGCGCTCGTTTTTCCAGGGAAGAATGTCTGTCGGCTGTTCCACGACGCAGAGGAGATCTTTCGCGCGCGAATCGTCAGTGCAGATTTCGCAAAGGTTGCTGACAGCAAAGAAACCACAGAGGGCGCAGGGCCAAACGGCGTTTCGCGTGCTGGTGATGGCGGCGGCAATCGTTTCCGGCTGCTGGTTGCGCGCCTGCACCATCCAGAGAGCGATGCGTTCGGCCGAGCGCGGGCCGATCCCGGGCATTTGCCGGAGCTGGGCGATCAGCTCCTGGAGCGCGGCTGGGTATTGGACCCGCTTCACAACAAGGGCGCGAATGGTTCTGCCGGGTCAGTTGACATCTTGAGACAGAGCGGCTCCAGCCGGCGCAAATACCATTGCAAGGGTCGATCGGTTTCCGCGGCTTCATTCCGGGCGCGGTTAAATTCGGCGAAGGCTTCGTTCCAGCGCCGCTCGCGGAAGTAAACGACCGCGGTCCAAAAACGATCGCGCCGGGCCACCTCTTCCGGAGTCGCTTTCTCTGCGAGCGCCAGCAGTTCGTAGACTTCAAGGCGATCGTGGGCTTCGGCATTGAGGAGAAAATCCATTGGCCGGGCCAGGATTTCCTTTGCCGGCAGCGCTAAAGGTTCGCGGGCCAAGCAGAATTTCTGGAGCCGTAAATCTGATTGGCGCGGGCGAGGCGCCGGGCCACTTCCAGCGGTTCGCCGGCAATCACGAGCTCACGACCGGGCCGATCCTCACACAGGGTCGCGACCACGGTTCCGGAGCTAATCCCAATGCGCAGGTCAATCTTGCCTAACGACTCCGGTTGGCTGCCAGCGAGGTCGCGAAATTGATCGCGGAAAGCCAGTGCCGCCCGAGCCGCTTCGACCGCATGAGCGGAGCTCTCGTTAGGGAAACCGAACAGAACGCGGAATACCTTCTCCGTCCGCGGCGTGAAGATAACCGCCGGCGCGCAAGAAATGTTTGCTCGACTGCTCGATAAACTCCCGGGTCAGTCTTGCGCAATCCGGCGCCGAGAGCTCGTCCATCAGCTCCGGTTCGTTGGCGATCTCGCAAAGAACAAAACTGCGCGATGCGGACGATCGGTTGCAAAAAATCCGTCTCTTTGCTTTCCGTTAGGCGATCGCATCCTCTGCTGTGCAAGGCGACCGCCAAAGATCTGCTGCGCGAGCCGGCGCTGACGTCGTGGTCCGATTTTGCGCGCAATGATCGCGAGCGCGGTTGCGACGATGACCGCGACGATCGCTCCCCACGGAGGAAATGTGATCCCGCACGCGAAGCAGCCAGGCTGCGCCAATCAATTCCGCAATCGCAAGAAGGAAAATTCCGAGGCGCCGGGTAACGCTGTTCAGTTCCTGCATGATCCAGGCGACACGTGAACCCGAGCCCGATCACCAGAAGGCAATTCCCAAACGTCAGGTTGTCGTTAGGGTAAACCCCGAGCGCATTGTCCGAGGACTGCCGCGGGGCGTGCAGTAATCGGGCAAACAAGAGCAAAGAGGCGATGCCTGCAGCCAAGCTCCAATCCAAAAGGTGCTCAGGAGCGCGCGCTTCATTCCGCCGGGCGCATGCCGCCCGGCCCGTAGGATTGCAGGACCAGCTCGCTCAGGAATTTATCCGGCGCGTCGACCGCCTCGCGACCGAGAACAAACTCGTTCCGGCCAGTGTTCTTCTTGATCAAGCTCAGGCCGAATTGAAAATCCTTAAAGAGATGCGCGCAGAGATCGCCCATCTTCATCCGCTCCGCTTCGGCGCGCTCCAGCAATCCATCGCAGTGCGGCAGTCGTGCAAACTGCAGCTCGACGCCGTGCTCGCGTGAAAAGCGATCGGCAAACATCACCGCTTCCTCTGCGCGATCGTTTCCCGCTCATGCAATTGCCCTTCGGCCATCAGCCGCTCGAGCACGCGCTGCGGCTCGCGCACCAATTCTTCGCGTCACGCGCAACTGGCTCAAGCCTGAGCCAGCGAGGTGATATTTGTAGTCGCGAAATAGTTTCTCCGAATACCGTTGAGCAGCCCACGCGCGCCGGTTTTTCCTGTGCGGCCGCGTTGGCGATGAGGAGCAAGCGCTTCATCCTCGAAACTGACCTCGATCCCGTAAGCACGGAAAGCGCGCTCGTATTGCCGAAGAATGCTGCCCTCGGAATACTTCATGATCTTGTAACAGATCATCCGCATTCAGATCTTCGCAGACGACCCGCACCGGCAGTCGTCCGATGAACTCCGGTTCGAAGCCGTACTCGACGAAATCCCCGTGCGTGACCTGCTGCGAAAATCTCGTTGTCGAGAACCTTCACCGGATCGGTCTTAAAGCCGATCTGACCTTGGGCGAGACGGCGCGAGACCTGAGTCTTCAGACGCTCGAAGGCGCCGCTGACAACAAACAGGATATGGCGCGTGCTGATGGTTTCGCGCTTGGATCTTGCCACGCCGCTGGAATTCGAACGCGGCCTGAAGCTGCCCCTGAATATCGTTCGCGCTCCGCAACGGCACCTCGGTCTCTTCCATCAATTTTAGCAGGGTGGTCTGCACGCCGCGACCGCTGACGTCGCGGCCGACCATATTGGAAGACGAAGCGAGCTTGTCGACCTCGTCGATGTAGATGATGCCGAACTGCGCCAGCCCGACGTCGCCGTCGGCTTTCTGGACCAATTCCCTGACGAGATCTTCAACATCACCACCGACGTAGCCGGTTTCGCTGAACTTGGTCGCGTCCGCTTTGACGAACGGGCACCTTGATCAGCTCGGCAATGTGCTTGATCAGGTAGGTTTTCCCGACGCCGGTCGGCCCGACCAGGATGACGTTCTGTTTCGCGTATTCGGTTTGCTCGGCGCGCGACCGCATCTTCGTCTGCAAGCTGGCGGACGTAATTGACGTGGTTGTAGTGATCGCAGACCGCGATCGAGAGGACCTTCTTCGCTTCGTCCTGTTTGATGACGAAACGGTCGAGGTGCGCCTTGATGTCGCGTGGGAGAAAATCGAAAACAAACTGGTCGTCGCTCGCGTTTGGCCGGTTTCTCCTCGTCGCCAGCCTCCGCGCGCTCCGGCTGGGTCGAAGGTGGCGAAGGAAACCTTGTCGCCAAAGTTCGACTTCATGAACTCGGAGAGCTTGGCCTGCAATTCTTCCGGTGTCGGAAATGGCGGATTTTGATTCATCGAGTCTTGGGGCGTAGCGAAGCGCCGACGCGGACAGAATTTAACATCCTCGAGGAGCATGTAAAATCTGCGGCCCTAACGTGGGAACGAAGCTCTGTCCCCTTGCCCGCGACACGGGGCGAAGCGGAAATTGCCGGCGCAGCACGGCTTGCATCCCTTGCATTTCCGCGCAACTGTGCTCAGTGGAATGCCGCTCCGGCGGGCCAGCCGCGACTACGACGCGCATCGGCCGCCGCGCCCGACGATTCGAAAATGATCATTAGCCTTCTCGCTCAGGCTCAGCCAGCCGCTCCGCCAGCAGTCTCAGCGGCCTAACGACCATGATCTGATGGCGGCGATGTTCGTCATTCATCTACTACGTGATGATTCGTCCGCAGTCCAAACGGCAGAAGGAGCAGCAGCGCTTGATCGCCGCGCTCAAGACCGGCGATCGGGTCGTGACCGCGGCGGGGATTCACGGGATGATCACCAACGTCAAGGAAACGACCGTGACCGTGAAAGTGGCGGACAACGTGAAGAATCGAAATGGAAAAGTCAGCCGTCAGCCAATGTCCTGAAGCCGACCGAAGCCAAGCTAAGATGACTCCCGCACTTACTTTTTGCATCGGGATTGTCCTGCTCGTTCTTTTCGGCTGGTATTTCGCGACCGATTTCGGAACGCGCAAGCGCATCATCGCGACCTTGCTGATGCTGCTCCTGGTTGTCTTCAGCATCGTGACTATCTGGCCGCCGAGTAAGAAGATTCAGCTCGGTCTCGATATCCAGGGCGGCACGTCGTTTCTCATTCGCCTGGTGCAACAGCAGGACGATCGTCCGTTGACCGAAGAACAATCTCGATCAGGCGGTCGAAGTCATCCGCAAACGCGTCGATTATTTCGGCGGCGGCGAGCCGGTGATCAGCCCGGTCGGTTCGGATCGAATTCTGGTCCAGATCCCGGACTTGATCCGGCGAAGATCGTCGAGGCGCGACAACAACTGTCGCGGGTTGCGAAGCTGGAGTTTCGACTGGTTTATCCCGACAACGGCGAACGGTTGCGTGCGATCGATGCGGGAACGGAAGTGATCCCGCCCGAATACCGCATTGAGACGCTACAAGATTGCAGCAGGAGGGCGATCAGAAACCGACTGAAGAACGCCTCTTGGTGAAGAAGAAAGCGGACCTTGGCGGTGATCGCGTTTCGGGATCAAACGCGGACTGCACGACCAACAAGGCTGGGGCGTTCAGTCTGCGCTTCGATAGCGCCGGCGCGAAAAAGTTCGGAGAGATCACAGAGGCAAACGTTGGCCATCGGTTCGCGATCGTTCTCGATGGAGTGATTCAATCGGCGCCGGTAATTCGAACGCGCGATTTACGGCGGCAACGCGCAACATCACCGGCAATTTCACCGAACAGCAGGCGCGCAACCTGGCGAGTGTGCTCGAGAACCCGTTGCAAACTCCGGTAAGCGTCGAGGAAGAGCGGAGTGTTTCCCCAACTCTTGGGCTGGATTCGATCCGAAGCAGCATTTTCGCCGGATTACTTGGGCCTCGCGATCACCTTCGTCCTGGTGGTGGCTTACTACCGGTTCGCCGGGCTGATCGCGAACGTCGTCCTCGATCATCAATATCATCCTGTTGATGGGCGCGCTGACGATGTTCAACTTCGTGCTCACGTTGCCGGGCATCGCGGGAATCATCCTCACGATCGGTCTGGCCGTCGACGCGAGCGTGCTGATTTACGAACGGTTGCGGGAAGAACTTGCACTCGGGAAATCACTCAAAATCGCGCTCCAGACCGCCTACGAGAAGGCCTTCTCCTCGATTCTCGACGCGAACGTCACCACTTTGATCACGGCTGCGATTTTGTTCTGGAAAGCGACCGGCCCGGTTAAAGGTTTCGCGATTTCGCTGACGTTGGGCATTTTCGCCTCGCTCTTCACCGCACTTATTGTCGGGCGAAATCTGTTCAGCTGGTTCGTCGATACCGAACGAGGTGAAGCGCATTTCGATGCTTCATCTGATCTCCTCGAAGAACATTAACTTTCTTGGCAAAGGCTGGATCGCTGCGCTTTGCTCGGTCGGCCCTGCTGATGGCGGGCGCGAGGGCGTTTGTCATCCGCGGCGATCGGAATTTCGGCGTCGATTTCAAAGGCGGCGATCTCCTTTCGCTAAGTGCCGCGCCAACGGTGCAAGTTGCGAACGTGCGTGAGGCACTGAAACCGATTGGTCTCGATAATGAGCCGATCCAGCAATCGATTGAAAAAATCGCAGCTTCATCACCATTCGCAGCCCGCTAAATACGAGTGATAAAATCAACAAGGCAATTCGTGAACACATCCCAAATGGTGAGTTCAAAGTAGAACGCGAAGAGCGGGTCGGCGCGCTCGTCGGTGGCGAGCTGGCTCGCAGTTCACTCTGGGCGCTCGGGCTCGGCATCTTCGGCATCTTGATTTACGTCACGTTCCGGTTCGAGCTGTCGTTCGCGGTCGGCGCGATCGTCGCCCTACTGCATGACGTGCTCATGACCGTCGGCGTGTTCTCCCTCATGGGTCGCGAATTAACTCTGACGATGGTGGGCGCAGTACTTGACGATCGCCGGTTATTCGATCAACGACACCATCGTCGTCTATGACCGAATCCGCGAAGGTTTGGCCAGTGGTCGGCCGGGGCTCGATCGAGCAGATCATGAACGAGAGCATCAACCAGACGCTCAGTCGCACGCTCCTCACCAGCACGGTCACTCTCATCCCGATCCTCTGTCTCTTCGTCTTCGGCGGCGCAGTGCTGCGCGATTTCTCGCTCGCGATTATCATCGGGGTGGTCGTTGGCACCTACTCCTCGATCTTCATCGCCTCGCCGCATCGTTCTCTGGTGGACGCGTGCGCGGGGTGGCAGCGCCAGCAGTTTGCGCCGGGAGATCATCCAAAAACCACGGTTTCACCCACAACCTCGACCTCTTAAAGAGGAGTTGACGCTGGAGCCCAGAGCCGTAGGGTCGCTCGCTATTCAGCGGTGAGTTTCCGTAATTTATAGAATCAGGAGTGTTATTCGCATGCCAGAGGTGATCGTTCGTAAAGGTGGAGCCGGTAGACCGGGCCTTGAAACGTCTCAAGAACAAGCTGGACGCGGAAGGGATTCTGGAAGAAGTGCGCCGGTTACGCGCTTTCGAAACGCCTTCACAGAAGACCCGTCGTAAGGCAAAAGCCAACGCGAAACGCGGTCAGGCCAAATTCCGTTTCAATCTCGTCCTAAGTCAGCCTTTCAAAGGACTTAACGCGTCGAGCCGGGAGATTGGAGAAAACTCCCCGCTCTGCGCGTTTTGATTTACGCGCGGGGCTCAAGCGCACTCGCAGACGATCCGGAATCCGAGATCGTTGCAAGAAAACGTCGGGGCATTCGATCCTCGAGTAGTCGCGCGCAGACTGTGGAAGCGAGATTTCCAGCTTCCTCCCGGTAAATGCGCTGGACACCCGAAATCGGTCCGCGAGGATTTAGCCTTAGGCTTCCCATTGTAGGGCCCGATGAAATCAGAGGCACCACTCCCAGACGTTCCCAGCCATGTCCTCCATCCCAAAAGGACTCACCCTCTGGGAAAGGAACCAACCGGCGAACTCTCGGGGAAGCCATCATCGATATCGCGGGCACTCCAAGCGAACACAGTGTTGCAATCGGCAAAATTGGCGAGATCTCCGCGACCTTCCTGGTCGCCCCAGGGGTAGTGCCGGCCGTCGCTTCCCGCGTGCGGCATATTCCCATTCTGCTTCGGTCGGCAGCCGGTAACGCCGCTTGTCCCGCGCGCTCAACCATTGGCAGAATTTCATCGCGTCGGCGCTGCTCACATAGACCACCGGATGATGCTCCCCGCTTCCCGGCGCTCGCTTGCGAATGTGATCCGGGTCAAACACCTCGTATTGCGCGTTCGTGATCAGATGCCGCGAAACGTAGTAGCGTGTCAGCGTTACCTGCGTAACCGGATCGCTCGTTTGGCGCCGCATCCTTGGCGTCGCTCCCCATCTGGAACGTGCCCGACGGCACCAGGAGCATCTCGACGCCGATGCCACTGATAAAATTTGAAACATCGTCCGATCTGCGGCGGGATCGATCGTGGGCATCGATGCAGCGGGTGCATTCTTGGCAGTTGATACCGCTGCGGCACTTCCGTTGACCGGGCTCGCCTTCTTTGGCGCCGCGATGGTGACCGGCTTCGGCGTCGCCGGGGGCGGAGCGGCGGCCTCGTCGATTTCATCGAGATAAAGGTCGACCATCTCCTCGGCTTCGCCGGGATCGATCCCGAGGTTTTCGGCCATGTTGATAAACGCGTCCCGCTGGTCGTCGGTCATGGCCTCGTTATCGAGGCCGCTAAGACGCAACATCCGCATGAAGTCCTCGTCGGGTCAGAGCGATTGACGTTCACCGGAGGACGCTACCGGGGCTGGCGTCGGTGCCGGTGATATTCGGATCGCGCCGGAGTCTTGCAGCTCAGAGTCGATCAATTCCTTCATCGCCTCGTTCGTCAGGCCATGTGTCTGCCCAAATTCGAGGAGAGACTGTTCCTGTTCTGGAGCAAGAGTCTTGTCGTTCAGGATGAAAGAGGACGTATTTCCGAAATTCATTGAGAGCGCGTTCGGTCGCCTGAGCCGCGAGTTCCTCATCAAGCTGTTGCCTCCGCGCGGATCCAGCAACTCGACCCGTGCTTCACTAAGATAGCGCGACGATTCCTCGAGCCCGGAGCGTAGCAACTGGGCGAGCGTGATTACTGGGCTGATTCCTTCAGCGGCAGCTTTTTTGCCACCACAGCAGCAGCTCGCGAAAATGTTCCTCGATTAACTCGTTTGTCGGCTTGGTCTGCGGATCGAGGCAAAGGCGCTCGTAAGGGTTGGGCGAATTGTAGAAACTCCAGCCATCCCATTTCCGCGGGTCATCCGGCAAAGGCAGCGGGAAGCTTACCACTTGCTGGAGCATTTCAGACAACGCTCAATTGACCCAGGGCTGTGCTCGCACGATCCAACTCGGCGTCGGTGGAGGCCGGTCTTTGCGTTCGATCGAGACGGAGGCGCGGTTGCCGCAGGCTTCAACCGGAGACCTCCAACACCTGGTTGGCGTTGGTATTGGTAAGTCAATTCAACCGGCGAACCTTTGGGGAGAAAAGGGGGCAGCTCGACATCGCAGATCCCCAGTGGAGTGCACTCGGCCGGAAGCGAGCTTTCACCCTCGACCACGCGCACGATCGCTCGTTGCATGTTGGCGGTCGCAGTTCCGAATGAATTCCGCATCACCGCCGGCATCGCAGTCATTTTTTTGATCATCGGGAAAACATATTCCTCTGAGTTGGCTCTCATCCCAAAGCACGACCCCCAACGTGTGGGAGGTGATGTTGCGCACCTGGACTCAAGCTTCCTTCCCGCGAAGAAAATTGCTGGCGGGTTTCTTCCGGCAGCGAGTGCTCGCCGGTTTTGTTTTTCTTCTTCCAAAGCGAAAGCACAGCTTGAATCGCCGCGCCCACCGCGACGGCTTCATCCGGATTGACGTCGCCCACCAGCGGGACCGACGACAAATCTGTGATCATCTTCCGAATCATCGGCATGCGGGTCATGCCGCCCACGGGAGAACCTTGTTCACCTTCGACCAATCCATCTTCGCTTCCCGCATCACGATTTCGCAGATCGCCGCTGCACTTCTCCACCAGATGGCGGGTCATCTCTTCGAATTGTTCCCGGGTCAGCTCGATCTTGACGCTCTTGCCATTGTAGCTGTGCAAGAGCGTGGTGCGATCACGACTGAAAGATGGATCTTGGCGGCAAGCGCACGGCTCTGCAGTTGCTGGTAGCTTTGCAGGTCAAGCAGCGGGTTCTCGCCGTGAGCGCGGTCGAATTCCTCCGCGACGTAATTTACCAGACATCGTCCCAATCCTTGCCCCCGAGGCGGTGATCACCATTGGTCGCGAGCATCTCGATGCTGTGGCCTTGATCCGCATCAGTGTGACGTCAAAAGTGCCGCCACCAAGGTCAAAACGAACACCGTCTGATCTTCGTCGAGTTTATCGAGCCCATAGCCGAGCGCCGCAGCGGTCGGTTCGTTGATGATTTGCAAAACGTTCAGCCCGCCAAACGCCCGGCCGTGATCGTCGCCAGTGCGTTCTGCATCGTTGAAATAGGCAGGAACAGTGATGACAGCATCTGTCACCGGCAACCTTGAGATATTTCTCCGCGTCCGCTCTGAGCTTCTTCAGAATGAGCGCCGAAAGTTCCTCGGCCGAGTAATTCTTTGCCACTGAACTCACGGTGGAATTGTTCCTTCGATTTGCCGATCTCGCGTTTGATGAAATCAACAATCTTTTCCGGCTCAGCGACGCTGCTGTTCTGGCAAGCAGGGTGCCAACGATAACGTTGTCGCGGTCGAAGAGAATGACCGAAGCGGGTGATCCGCTCCGAATCGGCATTCGGGATGATTTGGGGTTTGCCGTAAGGATCAATGGCGCGACAGCGGAAAAGTCGTCCCGGAGGTCGATACCAATTGCTTTGCGATTACTCATGTGGTCGTTTCCTTGCCTTGCCCTTTGGGATTCGCGCCCAAAGAAATGCAGTTTTCATGCCTTCCACGCGTTAATCCTCAGGATTGCTTCCTCCCTGCGAAAGAGGCGGTTCAGGAAAGCTTTTGACCACCACTCCCGCGGGCCGCAACACCTGGCCGTGCCAGGTAAATCCGCGTTTCACCTGCCTAACGATCGCTCCATCTTCACTGGGATTCTGGGTTGGCTCAACGTCCACCACCCTTTGCCTGGAACGATCGGCCTCCGTTTGCGGTTCCATTTCACAGACATCGAGTCGCTGAAGAATCGCCATCAGGAAATGGAGCAAATTATTGAGGTTATCCCGTAGCCTAGCTTCCCGCGGTCGCGCATCAGGATTGCGTGCGGTCTCTCGGCCTCGGCGGCAATTGCGCTCAAATCATCAAACAGGACGAGCAAGTCGCGAATGAAAGGCTTTTGCAACGATTCCCGAATCAGGTTGTCGCGATAACTCGCCAGTTCGCCGTGGAGAGAATCAAACAGGCGCTGGTTAACTGATTCGCTTTCCCGGATCGCGGTGACCTCCTTCTCAACTTCGCCAAGTTAAGTGGCTTCGAACTTCCGAATCATCGTCTCTTCCAGAGCTTCGATTCGTTGTCCCAGCGCGTGGAGGGCGCTTAGGCTGGCGGTGATTCCGTTAGCCAGATCGGCTTGAGAGCCACCGTTCTCCCGCGGCGACGCTTGCGCGCTCAAGTCCTGCATCACAGCAGCAAAGTCCGGATCCATCCCGGTCGCGAGTGCTCATCGCTTCGCCGGTGACTGAAAGAAGTTGCGAATCGCCTCCACCAGCCCAGGAATATCGTGCCGGGTGGCTTCCGTCGCGATCGTTAGGCCGCGCTCGCGTGCGGTCTTGAAGTGATTGGGCCAATGCTGGCTACCTGCATCCCCCTGGCCACGGCAAACCGAGAGCGAGAAAATTTTCGACGGTCGACGAACTCGTAAACGCAGATCATATCAGCGCCCTCGGCGGCCAGTCGCGCGCGGGCATCCGTCCGATCCTCCGTTTCCGCAACTGTGCGGTACGCGAAGGCCACGTCGACAATGGCACCCAAGGCTCCAAGCTCCTTCGGAAGCAAATCCCGGGCCTCCTCGGCGCGCGCGATCAGAATCCGCAGATTATCGATATCGCCTTGTTTGCGAAATTCCTGCACAACCGCCTCAGCCACGAATTCTTCCGGCTGGAGGTCAACCTTGAGGTGAAAATCGCGCACTCGCTGCGCCGTCGCCGGTCCCGATCGCCGCGATCCGAGCCCCTCCAATATCCTCGCGTATCGTCGTAGAGTTTGAAAACATCTCGAAGAACGCGCTCACGCCATTGGGACTGGTGAACACGATCCAGTCGTAGCCATGCGCATCCTGCACCAGCTCGGCAAAGGCGCAGATCGCTTGGCGGTCTCGATCCGAATGGTAGGGATCTCAATCACTTCTCCGCCCAACGCCCGCAGGCGCTCGCTCAGGGCGCTCGCCTGTTTGCGGGTGCGCGTTACCACAATCCGTTTGCCGCTGAGCGGGCCCTCATGCTGCCAGCCAAGCTCTTCGCCTAACGACACCCACCTGCCCGAAAATCGCCACTGCCGGCGGCGCAAAATTCTTCTTCGCCACCTTTGCCCGATGTCGCGCAAAGTTCCGCGCAAAACCTCCTGCCGCGGAGTCGTTCCCCAGCGGACCAACGCCACCGGCAAATCCGGCGACACCCCCTCGGCCATCATCCGTTGGACAATCGCTTCGATCCGCTCAACTCCCATGAGCATGACCTGGGTCCCGCCTAACTTTGCCAGCGCTTCAAAATTGATCGCGCCTTCCGTTTTCTCCGGGTCCTCGTGGCCAGTAAAGAACGTGACATGCGAGGTCAACCCACGATGTCACGGGAATGCCGGCATAGGCCGGCGCGGCGATCGCGGAAGTTACACCGGGCACCACTTCAAATGGAATCCCGGCCGCGGCCAACGCCTCGTGCCTCTTCCCGCCGCGGCCAAACAAGAATGGATCGCCGCCTTTAGCCTAACGACCTGCTTGCCGGTGCGCGCGCTTTTCAACCAGGAGGGCGTTGATCTCCTCCTGCGGCATGGTGTGCGCGCCCGCCTTTTCCCGGCGAAAATTATCTCCGCGCTTTCCGGCGCCCACTGCAGAATTTCCGGATTACAGAGGTAGTCGTAAATCACAACCTCCGCCTGTTCGACGAGTTGCTTTGCGCGCAGTGTCACCAGACCGAGGTCGCCCGGTCCCGCGCCCACCAGGTAACAACGTCCAGGCTTCTTTTCAGTTCCCATGAATCTTTTCATCAATTCACCCGCGATTATTTCCGGCTCCATCGCGACGAGCCAATGACCGTCGCCATTCGCGGCGCTTCTTCCTCGCCAAAAACCTGGGCGCGAATTTGCACGCGATCACCCATCATCCACGCCCGCACGCCCACCGGCGAATCACAATCGCCACCTAACAAGCGAAGGAAACTCTCGCTCCGCCCGCAAACAGAGATGAGTGACGGAATCATCACTTTTCTCCCGTGCCAATCCCTGGCGTCGCGTTATCTCCGCGGCGCACTTGCAGCGGCGATAATCCCCGACCGCCGGCGGGAACAAAATTTTCCTCCGGCAAAATCTCTGCCAGTTCACCTTCAGCCCGAGCCGCTCCAACCCGGCGCGGGCAAGGATGATTCCGGACCAGCTTCGGTCTCGTGCAGTTTGCGCAGACGGGTCGGCACGTTGCCGCGCAGATCGGCGACTTGTAAATCGGGACGCTGCCAGCGAAGCTGATCGTTGTCGTCGAACACCGCCGGTGGCAATCGTCGCCCGCGCGGGAGATTCGTTAGGCCACAACTCTCCTTCGTAATCAGAAGGTCTTCAGCTGGTTGGCCCGCGGCAAAGTCGCGCGCACTTCCAGATCGTTTGGCTGTTCGCTGGGCAAATCCTTCGCGCTATGGACCGCGCAGATCGATCCTCCCCGCCACCAATTCTTTCTCGATCTCACGGGTAAACATTCCTTTCGTCCCGCTTTGCGATCAATCATCGGCAGGTCGTGTTTGCGCTCATCGCCGCTCGTCCGGATCACTGCCTGATCTCCACCTCCAATTGCCGGAAACGCTTTGCGTAACGCTTCTTCAACCATTCGCGCCTGGCGCCTGCAGCCAGCTCGCTGCCGCGTGACCCGAGAACGATTCGGTCCGGCGCAGCCACTCAGCTTCGGAGGTGCGGAGAGGAAGGTTCGCCGACCACGCCGATCACGCTTGGCCCCAAACCAACCGCTGAAATCGTCGACATGAGTGGCAATGATTTCTTCGCCGGCGGCAATCTGTTCCCGACGCAGGCGAGCGATTGCTGCGCTGATCGGGATTGCAGCGAATCAATGTCGTAAAGAGAACACGCCCTCGAGCTCGTTCACATCCGGGGCAACATCCCGCGGGACCGCAATATCGATAATGAAGAGCGGCCGATCGAGTCGATCGTAGAGCAGCGGCGCCAGCTTTTCGCCGTCGACAATCGGCGTCGGCGCAGCGGTTGAGGAGATGAGAAGTGTCGACTTCGCGACAATGCCGTTCCCATTCTTCCATCGGCACGCGCGATCCCACTGATCAACGAGGCCAGTTCTTCTGCCCGTTCGCGAGAACGATTAGTCACCCGAATGTCGCGCACCCCACGCTTGACCAGCGCCCGCGCCGTGCCGCTCACAGGCTTCGCCTGCGCCTAACAATAAAACCTTGCGGCTTTCGAAATGGCCAAAAATCTTTAGGCGCCAGATCAACCGCCACTGAACCGACGGAAACCGCGCCGCGAGTGATCCCAGTCCGCGTTCGCACTTGCTTGGCCACACGAAACGCGCGCTGAAAGAGCCGATGGAGATAGGGCCCGGCCGGCACCCGATTCCGCGCTGCGGCATAAGCTTTTTTGCCTGGCCGAGAATCTCGGTCTCGCCGATCACCATCGAATCGGAGGCCGGAAGTAACGCGGGAAAAGGTGCTGCACGCAGCGAAGCGCTTCGTGCCGATAGAAAACGTCGGCCTCATTTTCCACCGGCTCCATCCCATTGGCGCGCAGGCAACCCGCGATCAGATCTGTCGCCACTGGTTGTTCGGCCGCAGCGTAAACTTCGACCCGGTTGCAGGTCGTGAGCAACAGGGCTTCGGAACATCCCGCCTTCTCCAGCAACACCCGGTCAACCGCCGCGTGACCCGCAAATCGCTCCCGCGTCTCGACATCGGCTCGGTGTGATGGCTGACGCCAACGCAAAAAGATTCATTAGAGCGAGTGGTCCTGCGAAAGAAAGGTGATTCCCCAAGCAAGGTCAGCGCCGCGCTAAAGGCGACCACGCAAAGCGCGGCGATCAGGCGGGGGCGGTCGTCCCTGAGATGGCGGGCGAGCAAGATCGCGGCATAAGAAAATCCATACGCCCAACGACCAGGCAATCTTCACTATAGGAAGCGGGCTGCCGGTAAAAGCCGGTCACGATCCCGATGGTGAGCAGAATAAAGCCAAGCCAAAGCAGCCGGGTGATGGCCGCAAACAGATCCGTCAACGGCGGGAAATGATAAAACATTGATCCAAGCTGGCGGCGCTTTGACGCTGTCGTTCCTGGCCGAGATACATCAGCCCGGCGACGCAGGCGAGAGCGAAGGCCCCATAAGCGACAAGCGAGATCGAGGCATGCAATTCCAGCCAGGGAAAGCATCGACGGCAAAGGGCGCCGCCGGTCGATCGGCGAGAGCAGCGCCAGCGTCTGCAATCCAAAACCAGAGGCGCGGTGGAACGCCCCCATCAACGATAGCCGGTAGGCCAGGACCCACGAGGAGATAAATGAGCGAGACCGACCAGGCGAGGAAGATGAAGACCTCAAACAGGTTGGTCAGCGGGCAGCGCCCCAACGCATGACCACGAATCCACAAGAACCCGGTCTGGAAAAGGAACCCGATTACGACCGCAAAAAGTTGAACCCCGTCGGGTGATACTTTCCCGCCCGGATGGAAAGGGCTGTCCTGACCATCGCAAAGAAGAAACAAAGTGTGAAATGATTAACAGTTCGCGATCCATGCCGGCCCAATGGTAAGAGCCTCACGGCCGGGATTGGCAATCGCCGCTCGATCGGTGCGAATCTTGCTCTCTCAGTCGGCGTGACCAGTTATTTGCTTAACGAAAGTGCGAAATCGCAAGAAGGCGACGAGCTCGGGCGCTTGCAGCATGTCTTGGACAGGGTCTACACAAGACTTCGGGAACGCGCCGCGAGGCAATGGGCGCACCGCGCTTCCCAGAGCAAAGATCCCGCCGATGCCTGCGTTCACGTCCGATCACCGCCGGGAAGCAACCGCTGCCTCATCCCCGTTTAGCCCAACGCAATCGTCTCCATAAATCTCCACCGGTCCCGGAAGCAGCGATCCCGCACAAGCAGCCATCACTGCAACTAAGCAACCGGGTCCGGCCCGCTCAATTCCGTCGGCCTCGGCCTGGCGTTGACCTTTGCGTCCGACCCGCTAGCCTCCACGCCATGGCTGCAGATTCCATCGACCGTTTGCGGGCGGGAGTACGCGACGTTCCCAACTTCCCGAAGCACGGAATCGTTTTCAAAGACATCACTCCGATCCTGGTCGACCCCGGAGCTCTTCCACGAGTCGATCGACGTTTTCCTGACTCGCTGCCGCGACTTGCCGATCGACAAGATTGTCGGGATCGATGCCCGCGGATTTCTCTTTGGGTCGGCCGTCGCTTACGCCCTCGGCGTCGGGTTTGTCCCCATTCGCAAAAAGGCAAGCTGCCGTTCAAAACCGAAAGCGCCTCCCTATTCTCTCGAATACGGCGACGCGGAAATGGAGATGCATGTCGACAGTATCCGGGCGGGCGAGAAAATTGTGCTCATTGATGACCTGCTCGCCACCGGCGACGTCCGCCGCCGCCGCGGCGCTCATCCGCGAAGTCGGCGGCGAATTGCTCGAGGCGCAATTTTTGATCGAGCTCGAATTCCTCCACGGCCGCGAGAAGCTCAACCCAACCCCGGTCGCAACCTTCCTGAAGTTTTAGACTCGCCTAACGATCGTGCCCGCAAGCGCAGCCGCTGTCGCACGAGCCGCTGCCATCCTGAACCAGGACCTCGAACCGGATTTCGTGGAGCTCGAGTTGATCGTGAATTGCGTTCAGGAGATCGAGCGACTGGCCAAAGCGCATCTGCGCACAGCGCAACTCGATCCGGGCATTCTTCCCAATCAACTCCGGATGCGCCTCCGCTAATTCGCCATCGAGGAGAAAGGAAACGTAGGCGTTGAATTTTTCCTGAGCTGAAAGAGCTGTCGCTCCGAGTTATCCCAGGGCCGCGTTTCGATCATCCCGAGCACGACTTCGTCACTCCTGGTGTCGTGGGCAAAAGTCAATCACACCCGCCTGCTCGATCCCAGCCGGCAGCGCCGCGGCAGTCGCTCGGTTCATTTCCGGGAATGATGGGGTTTGCGGGCTCAGATTTCATCGGGCGGCGAGCTTACGGAAAGATTGTCGGCTTCGCAATCGCCGCTAGAGTAAGAATCGCCATGCAAAAATCGGTGCTGGCGGTGCTTGCATTTACCTCGTTAGGCAGACCTCGGCGCTGCGGGCAGTTTACGCCCGCGTTCGTGCAAAAACAGCAGTTACTGGAATGATGGCAAAGCCGAATTCGATTTTACGACGCCCAGATCATGCGCTACGGGCGGGCGCGACAAACGGAAGTGATCCATCTGCTCGTGCGCGAGCCGTTTCGATCTGCGGCAGTTCGTCAAGCCCGACAACTGGCAAAACACCCCGAACGTCATTCAGGTCTTGAAGCTGAACCAAATCCTCCACATCCCGACCGGGCTTTATGTTTACCAGCAGATGCATTCCAATTTCTGGCGGGCGGATAATGCCCGCCTGGCGAAATTTTCTCCTGACGAGTAACGACAGTTGCGGGAACACCTACAAGGCAAGCGCGGCGCGGCGCTGAAATCTTCACCTACCAATGGCATACCTACTGGGATGGAATGGCCGAAGGCCAGGAGAAGGTGACGCTGCCGCCGAACGGATTTTTTACGATGAACTGCCGCTGCGCGTGCGCACGATCGATTTCAGCAAACCGAGCGGCGATTTTTCCATTCAGCTCGCCCCAAGGCATTATCAACTCCAAGAAGGACCATCTGGTTTGGACACCTGCGCAGGTGCACTACGAATCGAGCGACCGCGCTATCTTACGTCACCGTGCAGTATGCGGCCGGGACCGACCGGTTCATGCTCGACCGCGATTTCCCTTTTCTCCTTCGCACCTGGGAAGCGGCTGATGGCAGCCGACTACCAGCTGAAACGCAGCCTGAAGATCGATTATTGGAACTACCACGGACTCGGCGACCGCAAGCGCGCGCTCTTGAATCCCCAGGGCGCAGCATCCGGACTAACGACGCCTAACGAACGTGGATCTTGCGACTCTTGCCAATCTCGTCGAGGCCTCGGCCGCCATCGTTGTGGTCATTTTTGGGATCGTGCAATTGCGTCAACTGCGCCATCAAAGACGGCGCGGAAGCAGCGTTCGCGCTCAGTGCAATCGATTCAATCTCCGTAAAATGTTGCGCGGGATTGGCAGCACCGTTCGAAGGCTTGAGCCGCAAGCGCGAAACCGATTTAGTAGCGCATGGCCAAATCGCCCAAGCCCAAGGGACTGACTCTGCTCGGCCGCAGCGAACGCACGATCCCACGCGCGCTCGGCCGCTGAAATTCTCGAGACCTTTGCGAATCCGACCCGCCGTCCATATTGGATTCGCTTCGAAACGGCTGAGACTTCACCTCACTTTGTCCGATTACCGGTCAGGGCCGATTTCGCGCAGCTGAAAATCGAATACCTGCCCGGCCGACGTTGCCTCGAAACGAAGTCGCTCAAATTCTATCTCGCTTCCTATCGCAACGAGCGCGCCTTCAACGAAGCAGTGACCAATCATATTCTCGACGACCTTGTTAGGGGCGTGTGCGCCACGAGGAGATGATCGTCGAAGCCCGGTTCGCTTCCCGGGGCGGCATCAGCCTAACGATCACGGCGAGTCATCCGGACAAACCAAAACGGGCGCGAAAATGAAGCGTGCGGTGGTTCTCCTCAGCGGCGGGCTCGACTCGGCGACCGTGCTTGCCATTAGCCGGGGGAAGGGTTCGAAAACTACGCGCTCTCCTTTCGCTACGGTCAGCGACACGAACGCGAGCTCGAAGCCGCGAAGAAATGCCGCCCAGTCGTTAGGCACGACGGCCCATCGAATTGTGGAAATCGACCTGCGCGTTTTCGGCGGCTCCGCCCTCACCGCCGATCTCGAGGTTCCGAGCGGTCGCTCGAAGCCAAGATGAGTCGGGAAATTCCCATCACCTCATGTACCCGCCCCGGAACACGATCTTTCTCTCTATGCCCTCGCCTGGGCGGAGGTGCTCGGGGCGCAGGACATTTTATCGGCGCCAATGCAGTCGATTACAGTGGTTATCCAGATTGCCGGCCGGAGTTCGATTCGCGCCTTTGAGCATTTGGCAAAGGTTGCCACCCGCGCTGGCGTCGAAGGAACGAACTTCCGGATTCACGCGCCCTCATTGCGCTGAGCAAGGCGGAAATCATCCGAAAAGGCATTTCGTTAGGCGTAAACTACGCGCTCACCCTCAGCTGTTACAATCCAGCGCCAGATGGACTCGCTTGCGAGTCCTGCGATTCCTGCCAGTTGCGTCGAAAAGGTTTTCGAGAAGCGGGGATCGCCGACCCCATCGCTTACACCCAATGAATCTTCGCTCGAAACTCGGGATCTTTGTCCTCACCGCCGAAGAACAACGAACCATCGCCTTCGTCGTCCTTGGCGCTCGTTCTACGGCCTCGCGACCCAACATTATCGGCAGCTTCATTCCCAATCCAAACCGCTACCGAACGCGGAATCCACACCGGCGGACACGTCGCCGTCTCGTGCATTCGAAAGCAGACTCGCAAGCAGGCCCCGATCGCGTGCGCGATTCCGATTGACTCTTCGAGAGAGGCCAGACCCCTGGATCAGTTTTCTCTGGTGTCGAATCCTGGAATTTTCCCGTAGCCGACAAAGCGCGGTTGCTTGCCGGAATCGGTGGTCTCCTTCGCCGGTGAGGTTTTGAAATCGAAGATGCTCACTCCGAATCGTTTTTCGCCTTGATAAGTTCGTCCGTCGCTCGATCCGACCATGATCGGTTTGTTGGAGCCTCTTTCCTTCCCGAGATAAATCATAGTGTGGGTCACGGGCGGATCCCGCTCGATATTGTGGGTGCCGCTCCAAAAAGAAGATCACCAGGCGCGAGCTCATCGAGTTCAAACGAATTCGGATCGCGGCTTAGGACCGCCCGAAAATTTCCCGCTCTCCGGACCCAGACATATTGTCCACTGGCGTCCCGGGGAACATCCTCGATCCCGTTCTGACGCAGGACAAAATAAATGAAGCCGGAACAATCCATTCCGCCACTTTGCGGGATCAGCGGAGCCGTAGGTGTAATCGAGATTGCGCGTGGTCAGCGCGAGCGCATCGTCGAGAAGTTTGCGCACCGGCTCCGGATTTTCGTCGTAACCCCGGATTTCGTTAGGCGAAATCGTCGCCACCCTGCCATTAGGCGACGGGCTCGAGGTTGGTGACGGCGTTTCTGTTTCTGTAACACTTGGACTTGGTGTTTCGTTCGGGCTCGGCGAGGCGTCGGGCTCTTGTGCTTTGTTCTCGATTTGGTCGGCGTTGGCGTTTCCGTTGGAGCCGGACTCGGCGGTTCGCTCGGACTCGGCGAAGGCGTTGGGCTCTTCTCTTTTTTCTTCGCTTTTGCTCTTGGGAGAGGGACTGCGTGTGGTCGAGGGAGAGGGCGAAGGCGAACTCTTCTTTCGCTTCGTCCGATGGCGGGCGGGCGTGGGGTTGGACTAACGAAGATCTCCTTGATTTTTCGCCCTAACGACGGCGCGGCTGCACGCGGCGCCGGCGGCGGAGCATGATCGCCGCGATCACGCCTGCGGCCAGCCAACTCGTTAGGCGAGGTCGCGCCATTCCGGGAGTTTGCTTGCTCGCCTGATACGACCGTTGGCGCCGATCTCCCGCAGGATCGCCTTGTTCATCACGATTCCATTCTCGAGGTTTTCGAGCGGGAAATTTTCGTTAGGCGAATGCGCCCGGCAATCATGCAAGGCCAGCCCGAGAAGGAGCGTTTCCGCCCCGAGAATGTCGCGGAACTGGGAAACGATCGGGATACTCCCGCCCTCTCGAATGAGCGCGACCTTTTTCCCGAAAGCCTGTTGCAACGCCTTCTGCGCCGCTTCCCCAAATCGCGAGTGCGGATCGGTCAAATCACCATGGCCCGCTGTGCCCATCGACAATCTCCATCGTCACCCCGGGCGGCAGATGTTTCTCCAGGTGGGTGTGGACCAGCTTCAAGATTCGACCGCCATCCTGGTTCGGCACGAGACGAAGAGTGAGTTTGGCCATCGCATGGCTGGCGATAACTGTTTTTGTTCCGGGACCCTGATAACCGCCGCCGATCCCGTTGATCTCCGCGGTCGGCCTCGCCCAGAGGCGTTCGAGGGTGCTGAAATCCACTTCTCCAAAAAGCGCAGGAACGCGGGTCTCTCTCTAAGAATTTCACGATCGGCATCGACCGGCAGTTTGCGCCAGGCTTCGCGTTCCCATTCTTCGAGCGGTTTCACATCATCATAAAACCTTCGACCGCGACACTGGCCATGCTCATCGTGCAAAGTCGCGAGCAATTGGGCGAGCGCGGTGATCGAGTTCGCGACCGCGCCGCCGAAGACGCCCGAGTGAAGGTCCATCTTCGAGCCAGTGATCTTGACCTCGCACGCCGTCACTCCACGCAATCCATAACTCAAGGTCGGCACTCCACGCGCAATCATTCCGGTATCGGAAACCACGACGACGTCGCAGCCTAACGAATCGCGATGCTGGCGGAGGAAGCCCGGCAGGTTGCCGCTGCCGATTTCTTCCTCGCCTTCAATGATGAGGTGAAGATTGACCGGCAATTCCCCTGCTCTTCGATCGTTTCCGCGATCCCCGAGAATGTGGCCGAGGATCTGACCCTTGTTGTCCGTGGCGCCCCGGGCAAAGACGTAACCGTTTTTCAGAACCGGATCGAAAGGGGCGATTCCCAGAGTTCAAGCGGATCGGGAGGCTGGACATCATAATGGCCGTAAATCATCACGGTCTTGCGACCGGGTTGATGTTTATTCTTTGCCCAGACAACGGGATGGCCGGCGGTCGGCACCAGCTGCGTCTCGAGCCCGATCCCGGTCAGTTTTTTGACCAGCCAATGCGCGCATTCCGCGAGACGATCCTTGTAGGCATCATCGGTCGAGACACTGGGAAAACGCAGAAAGGTAAAGAAATCTTCAAGGTAAGAATCGCGCATTGCGAAGAGTAAAACAGCTTTGCGCGACGACAACTAACGACTTGCAGGAGAGGCGCGACTCGCGCAGCCTCCGGCGGCATGGAGAATGCGAGCGAAGCGGCGGCGGAAGCAAAGTTAGTCCGCGCCCTCGGCGTGCCGGCGCTGACGGCAAACATTGTTAACTCGACGATCGGCGCGGGAATCTTCGTTCTGCCTGCACTGGTGGCGAAAGATCTTGGCCCAGCTGCGCCGCTCGCGTTCCTCATTTGCGCCCTCGCGATGGTGATCTTCGTCACCTGTTTCGCGGTTGCCGGCAGCCGCGTCCCGCTCACCGGTGGGCTCTATGCTTATGTCGAAGTCGCGTTTGGGCGGTATGCCGGTTATCTCGCCGGAATTCTCTACGCCATCACCGCAATCTCGGCCGTTGCCGGAGTGGGCAACGTTCTGCGTTGACTCGATCGCCGGACTTATTCCGTCGCTAGGCAATCCAGTCATTCGGGTGGTCTTGATGTTTCTGGTCTACGCCTTTCTCGCCGTGATCAATATTCGCAGCGTGCGGTCCGGAGCAGCGGCCGTTGGAGCGGTGACCGCGGCGAAGCTTCTTCCCCTGCTCCTCTTTGTCGCGGTTGGAATTTTTCCCTCCACCCAGGCAATTTTGGCTGGCCGGGATGGCCGACGAGCAAGCCGTTGGGCGACGCCGTCCCGCAATTGCTCTTTGCATTCGTTGGGGTCGAGGTCGCGCTTATTCCCAGTGGCGAAGTGAAGCAGTCCGCGCGCACCGTGCCCCGCTCGATTTACCTTTCACTCGCCATCACGACGACGCTCTACCTTCTGATTCAACTCGTGGCCCAGGGAACGCTTGGGCCTGAGCTGGCGGCAAATGACAAAACTCCACTGGCGGAGAAGCGGCGTCACAATTTCTCGGCGGTTTCGGTCACACTCTCCTGGTGGTGGGCGCAACCGTTTCCGCTTTTGGCTTTATCACCAGTGATATTTTGAGTTCGCCCCGAATGTTATTCGCCGTTGGGCGCGATGGAGTTCTCCCAGCGTGGTTCGCACTATGCATCCGCGTTATCGTTCGCCCGACGTCGCCATTATCTGCTACACCGCGCTCGCTTTTGCCCTCTCAGTTCGCTCCAGTTTCGAAGGCCTGGTCGTCCTTTCGAACGTTGCCGTATTTCTGATGTACCTGCTCTGCTTCGCGAGCGTCTGGCCGTTAGTCCGGCGCCCTAAATCTCCGGATGAGCACGGGCTTAGTTTTCCAGGGATGCAATTGATTCCCGCGTTCGCAATTGCCGGCGTGCTTTGGCTCTTTGGCTCACCCAACCCTGGGACAAGATTGGCCGGATTGCGCTGATCCTGGCAGCGGCGTCGGTTCTATATTTTGTCCGGGTAAGACTGCGGCACCGCGCCTAAGCGGATCGAAACCGGGAGAGGGCCGATCCAAACCGGCAACACCAATATGCTGTGGCCGGCGCCCGCCCGACCGCTGCAAATTGTGGAGATCGTGCTTGTCAGCCTCCGCCGAACATAGTATTTAGCCGGAAGCTGAATTACTCCGCGCGCATGCATCTAAAATCCCTCGAGCTATTTGGCTTTAAATCGTTTGCCGATCGGACGGTTCTGAATTTCCACGAAGGCGTGACCGCAATCGTCGGGCCTAACGGATGCGGCAAATCCAACGTTCTCGATGCCGTCCGCTGGGTGCTGGGCGAGCAGTCGGCCAAGGCGCTGCGCGGCGGCGAAATGGCGGACGTGATTTTCAACGGCACTGACTCGCGCAAAGCCGGTGGGGTTCGCGGAGGTTTCGCTCACCTTTACCGATTGCGCCGCAGACCTCGGAATCGATTGGCACGAGGTGCGGGTTTCGCGGCGCGTTTATCGCGACGGGATCTCGGAATATTTGCTTAACAAAACGGTCTGCCGGCTGAAAGACATTCAAAGCCTGTTCGCGGACACGGGAGTTGGACGGACCGCTTACTCGATGATGGAACAGGGCCGAGATCGATCTGATCCTTAGCTCGCGTCCGGAAGATCGGCGCGCGGTTTTCGAAGAGGCAGCTGGGATCACGAAATACAAAACGCAGAAGCGCGAAGCGCTACGCAAGCTGGAAGCGACGGAAGCAAATCTACTTCGGCTCAGTGACATCATTAAGGAGGTCAAAGGCAGATCGGTTCACTCCAACGCCAGGCCGGAAAGGCGCGCCGTTACCAGACCTTGCTCGCGGATCTTCAGGTCCTCGATACGCATCATTCTCGCGCGCAAATGGAGACGCTCGAGAACGATCTTGAAAACTCGCGCAACGCGACCAAGCGCCTTGAGGAGGAACAGCGCACCACCGAATCCGGAATTGAAGAACGGGAAAATGACGTTGCGACCCATCGGGCCCAGTTGAACGAGGTCGATACGCGGATCAACGAGGCGCGCGCGGAGGTGCAGCGCCTGCAAAATCAGATCGCCTCCATCGCAGCCGGATCGACTTCAATCTTGAGCGCGCGCGTGAATTATCCGGTTTGATTGAGCGCTATCAGGCGGACGTGAAGACCGCGGAAGGCAAGCTGGCGCAGCAACAATCGGAAATTCACGACAACGATTTGCTCTCGCGGAGACCGAACGATTGCTGGCCGCGAAGAGAACGGAGCTGGAAGAACTGAACGAGCGTGCGATCGAGGCGCGACAGACCCGCGAAGAAGGTGAGCGCGAACTGCACAACCTGGGCTGGCGATTTCAAAGGCCGACAACCGGCTCGCTGATTTCGAGGAAGAGGTTTCCGGGTTGCCGCCCGGCGCGCAGGCGACCGAACCGCGAGTCGCGGAACTTCAGCACTCGTTAGGCGAGGTCGACCGCGGACGCGAGGAAATCGGCACACGCCTCGAAGCGATTCGGATGCGGACAGCGGAAGAGCACGCGTTGTGGCAGGACCTGGTCGCGCAACTTCCGGCGAAGGAAGAGGAGCTTCATCGCCTGCACCAGCAACTGCGAGAAGCTGAAGCAGCCTTGATCAAGAGCGACCGCGACCTGGCGGAACGGCAATCGCGTTTGGAGAATCCTCGAGCAACTCAACGCCGAAGGCGAAGGCCTTGCGCAAGGTTCGCAGGCGGTGCTGCGCGGAGCTCGATCAGCCGGATCGGATTCTGCCGACAATACGGGGCGCACTCATCTCGCTGATCGACGTCGAGGAGGAATTCATTCGCGCGATCGAAGCGGCATTCGGTCGCAACCTGCACGCGGGTTATTCTTGAGAATCAACTCTCGCGATTGAAATCATCGCCGCGGTCAAAGGAAAGAAGCTCGGCCAAACCGCGTTGATCGCGCCCGGGAACATTGGGAGTGAAACTTTTGCGGAAGAACTGCCCGCCGACACCCTTGGTTGGGCGGTGGACAAGGTGCACGCCCCCGCTAATCTCCAGGCGCTCGTTAGGCATGTTGTTAGGCGGAATCGTGCTTGTGCGCGATTTGGAACAGGCGCTCTCGTTGAAGCCAGAATTTCCGGCGCTCAGCTTTGTCACCCGCGACGGCGAAGTGGTTTCCGCCAAGGGAGTGATTTTTGGCGGCCGCCTGCGCGAGGAATCGAATTCAATTCTCGCGCGCAAGGCGCAGATTGCCGCTCTCGACCGAGCATCGGAAGCTGCTCGAGCAACGAGACGTCGCTCGCGAGAAACGGAACGAGATTGAGCACCAAGTCCATGCCGCTGCGGATCGGCTCGAGCAACTCCGCGGAACAGCATCAGGCCGCGCGCGCAAACCACGCGGAAATCAGTTCGCAGGCCACGGCTTTCGAACGCGAATGGCAGGAGGCCAGCCGGAAGTTCGATGCCCTTGACTGGGAACGCACCACGCTTGATCAACAGCTTCGAGCCTCGGCTGAACGGGTGGAACAGCTGGAACACGAGGCCGCGGAACAACGAAAATTTCTCACGCAAGCGCGCACGCGACAGCGTGAGCTGCAATCGTTGGTCGAATCGGAGCGTTTGCGCGACGACGAGCTCGCCGACCAATTGCGCGAGCTTCAGCTCTCCGTCGCAACTGAGCGCCAGCGCCATGAAGGTCTGTGCACTCAGCGCCAGCCAATGACCGTACGCCAGGCGGAGCTCGAAGAGTTGATCGCGACCCGGCGTTCCGACATTGCCAATTACGAGGCACGCTTGGGACAGCAAGCGGCGGAAAACGCAGCCGCGGAAAAGCGATCGAAGAGAGCCAGGCAACTCTTTCCACGGCCGAAGCTGCGGTTGAAAAGGTCGTCACCACGCGGGCCACACGATTGGCGGAGATCAACGAGCTCGAGGTCAATCTGCGTTCTCGTCGCAAAGAACTCAGCGACCTGCCACGAGACTCGCGGAAAGAAGAGGTTCGGCAGACGCAGGCACAGTTGAAGATCGAGAACCTGGCGGAACACGTGATGCGGCGCTACCAGATCGATCTCCGGGAGTTTGCGCCCGATCGTTACGCGTTCACCAAGACCTATCGCGCCCAGATCAAGCAACGGGGAATGATGGAAGCCGCGGCCGGGACCGATGAGGGCAACCGAACTCCAGGAACAGACGCTGCGAGAAATCATCGAGCAATTGACTCGCCAGCTCGACGCCATGGGTCCGGTGAACCTCGACGCCGTTCACGAATACGACGAACTCGAGGAACGCTACAAGTTTCTAGAATCGCAAAACGACGACCTGACAAACTCACGTCGGGAACTCCTCGATGTCATCGCGCGAATCAACGAGAGCGACGGAGAAACTTTTTGTCGAGACCTTCGCGCAAGTGCGAATCAACTTCCGGGAAATGTTTGCCGAACTTTTGGCGGCGGTCGCGCCGATCTCAATTTGGTCGACGAGAACGATACCTTGAATTGCGGGATCGATATCATTGCCAAGCCGCCGGGCAAACAACTGCAAAGCGTTTCGTTGCTTTCGGGTGGTGAGCGGACAATGACCGCGGTCGCGCTTCTCTTCGCGATCTACATGGTGCGCCCAAGTCCGTTCTGCATCCTCGATGAAATGGATGCGCCGCTGGACGAATCGAACATCAATCGCTTTACCCGCATGCTTGACGCGCTTCGTGAACCAGAGCCAGTTCATCATCATCACCCATAACAAGCGCACAATCGCGAAAGCGGACATCCTATATGGGGTGACAATGGAGGAACGCGGGATCAGCAAGCTTGTTGGCATGCGTTTGACCAAGCCCCAATCATCGGGCAACGAATCCGCTGCTCCCAGGAGCCAACGGCGACACGGCAGACCACTCTGGAACTTGAGGAAGCGGGGGCCGAAACAGTCGCGTTGTCCGGCTAGGCTAACGAGCAACGCAACGCGCCGGGCTTCGGCCCGATCTCGCTAACTTTCTCAGCGGCAGCAGCCTAGAATGCTCCCAATGTCTTCAGGGGGAGCGAGATCATTATTGACCCTGAGCGCCGTTTATGAGACAAAGAGAGCCCTCCTGGGAATGGCTTCCCGTATGCGCAAACCCGAGAACATTCTGCTGCGTCGCTACCGCTTGATCAAAAGCGGTGGCTTTTCGCTCGCGTTTGTTTGCGCGCTGAATTTTTCTTCGCTGGGAGCGGCGGTGATAAAATTGCCGCTAAGCGCGACTAAGACGGCGGCAAGCTCGACCGACTTGATGGCCAACGCCTCAATCCAATCGCCAGCTGGCAATCATCAGGGCGCGGTTGTAGCGAAGGCCATTCCGGCCGCGCAATCGCTGACCCCAATCCCGGAAATCAGCGTTCTCTTCCCGATCATTGGGCTCGTGGTCGCAATCGCTCTTACCCAATTGCTGCGACGCCGAAGAATCTCGCACCGACGTTCGGGCTCCCCTAACGGGCGCTAACGAGCGAGTCCGCGGGTGTTCAAACGGCGATCGAAAAGCCGCCCTTGCTTGACCAGACGCGGTTGGACCTAACCGCCGAGCGCCATTTGCGCGGTGGAAATCTCGAGCAGTTCGGTGGTGATGCTCGCCTGGCGCATCTTGTTGTACTCGAGGGTGAGATCCTTGATGAATTGATTGGCGTTGTCGGTCGCATTTTTCATCGCCACCATTGCGCGCGCTATGCTCGGAGGCGCGCGCATCGAGGATCATCTGATAGACCTGATACTGGACATAATAAGGGAGCATGAAATCCAAAACGGCTTCGGCGCTGGGCTCGAAAATGTATCCGAGCAACGGATCAGCCGATTGCTCTTCCGCGGTCCCGCTTTTCGCCGCTGAAGGAGGTGGGAACTGGCTGATTGGAAGGAGGGTTTGCGCGAGCGCCTTCTGGCTAATCGTATTGATGAAATGCGTGTAAAGAACGGTCACCTTGTCGACCTCGCCGGTGAGAAATTTTTCGAGGCAAAAGCGCGCGATCAGTTTCGTCTCCACAATCGTGGGTGCGTCCTTTAGTTCGAAACTGGCCAGTAGCTCCCGCCTGCCCCGGACGATGAACTGCCGCGCTTTACGGCCAGCGCTGACGTAAACGGTTTTGGCGGCGTCGAAGGTCATTGCTTCACGCATCAGGTTGGTGTTCAACGCGCCCGCCAGACCCTTGTCGGTGCTGACGACCAACACCAATTCCTTCCGGGCCGGTCGTACCTGTAAGCAGCGGATGCAGCAATGGATCGGTGCGGCCTTTGAGCGAAGTGAGAACGCGGTTCATCAATTCCGCATAAGGCCGTCCGGCGAGGGCGTGCTGTTGCGCCTTTCGCATTTTCGAGGCGGCGACCATTTGCATCGCTTTCGTAATCTGGGCGGTGTTGCGGATCGATTTGATCCGCCGCCGGATGTCTTGCGTGTTAGCCATTTGGTTAGGCGATTATTGCCAGCCTGCTTTGAAATCGTTCAGCGCCCCGGCCAATTCGGCCTCCAGATCCTTGTCGATCGCCTTCTTTGTCCGGATCGAAGCGAGGAGCGATTCCTTTCCGAGTCTGAAGAAAATCCTGGAGCTTGACCTGGTACTCTTTTACCCGGTCGACGGGCACGACGTCGAGATAACCATTTTGCATCGCCCAGAGCACCGCCACCTGTTCTTCCACCGGAATCGGATTGTATTGAACCTGCTTGAACAGTTCGACAATTCGCTGACCGCGCTCAAGGCGTGCCTTGGTGGCTGCGTCGAGATCGGAGCCAAACTGCGCGAAGGCTGCCAGCTCACGAAATTGCGCGAGATCCAGTTTGATCTTGCCCGCGACTTGTTTGATCGCCTTGATCTGCGCCGCCGAACCGACGCGGCTGACGGAGAGACCAACGGAAATCGCCGGGCGAACGCCTTGATAAGAACAGGTCGCGTCTCCAGATAAGATCTGGCCGTCGGTGATCGAGATCACGTTCGTCGGAATGTAGGCCGAAACGTCACCGGCCTGCGTCTCGATGATCGGCAAGCGCGGTCAGCGAACCGCCGCCGGCTTCTTCCGGACACGCGCGCGCTGCGCTCGAGCAAGCGCGCAGTGGAGATAGAAAACGTCGCCCGGATAAGCCTCACGACCCGACGGGCGCTTCAAGACCAGACGAAACCTGGCGATAAGCGACCGCGTGTTTGGAGAGATCGTCATAGATGATGAGCGCGTCCATGCCGTTATCCATGAACCACTCGCCCATCGGCAGCGCCGGCAAAAGGCGCGAGATACTGGTTCGTGGCGCGTGTCGGAAGCCGGCGCGGAAACGATTGATCGTGTAAGGCATCGCGCCGTCTCTTCTCGAGCACCGCGAGAGTGCGGGCGACGTTCGAGTTTTTCTGACCGATCGCGACGTAGATGCAGTAGAGCGGACGATAATCCTTGAGTTTGCCTTCCTCGGCGGCCTTGTTCAGGCGCGCCTGGCTGATGATGGTGTCGATCGCGATGGTCGATCTTGCCGGTGGCGCGATCGCCGATGATCAACTCGCGCTGCCCGCGGCCGATCGGAATCATCGCGTCGATCGCCATGATGCCGGTCTGCACCGGCTGGCTCACGGTGCGGCGTTTGATGATGCCCGGAGCGATCTTTCTCAACCGGATAATAGGAATCAGTCTTGATCGGCCCTTGTTGTCCATCGGCTGGCCTAGCGTATTCACGACCCGGCCGAGCGAGCGCCTTGCCGACCGGAACCTGGAGAAGTTTGCCGGTGGTTTTGACTTCGTCGCCTTCGGCCACCTCTGGTCGAATCGCCGAGAAGAATGACGCCCGACTTCCGTTTCCTCGAGGTTGAGGGCGAGACCGAACTGTCCCGCCGGGGAACTCGATCATCTCATTCAACATCACCTCGCTCAGGCCTTCAACGCGAGCGACACCATCACCTGCTTCGCGAACGACACCGACATTGCTCTTTGGTGGTCGTGGTTTTGAGACCTGCGATTTGCGTTTCGATTTCTTCCAGAATGCTGCTCATGATAGTTCGTTAGGTTTGAAAGTTGCTGCTGAAGGCGTTCGAGGCGGGTGCGGACACTGCCGTCCCAGACATCGCTTCCGACCCGGACCCGGACCCCGCCGAGAAGTGAGGGATTGACCATGAAATCGGTCGTTAGGCCAGGCCGTATTTTTGCTCCAGGCTGGAAACGATTTCGCGGCTGACAGCTCTTCAAGGCCGCTGGCGAGATTCGATCGTCGCGCGCTCTCTTATCGAGCTCGAGGCGTAAAAGGCGCTGATAAGTCTGGAGAAGTTGCAGGTAATTGCGTGGCTTTCCTTGATCGATCGCTCCGATAATCGACTGCACGCGACTGCGATCCGATCGACGCCGTTAACAAAACTCGCGCGCAGAGCTCGCGGGAACGTTGCGCGGGTCTCTTTGTTGATCTTCACGCGCTACCGTTCTCGCCTTTAGGAGGATGCGACCTGACGGCTGGCCTCTTCCTGCAACCGCTTTGGTCATCGGAGGTCAGGATCTTTACCGGTCACCTTGGCTGTGGTGTCGACCACGAGCCGGCCGAGCTCGCGTTTCAGCTGGCTCATGGTGCGCTCGTGTTCGAGGACGCTGGCTTCGCGAGCTTTCGCCAGGATCTGCTCCGCGGCGACAATCGCCTCCTGTTGTTTGCGCTCGGCGATCACTCCGGCGCTGGCGCGCGCTTCGTCGATCATCTTCTGCGCATCGGCATTTCCTTTCGCGAGCGATTTCCTGGTAGCGCTTTTCCGCTTCCGCCAGCTGCTGCTTGATCTTGTCGGCATTCAGGAGGCCTTCGGCAATTCGCTGCCGCCGTTGTTCAAGGACGCCGAGGATGGGCTTATAGGCAAAGCGCTTCATGAGGAGCGCGACGATGACAAAGCTGATTACCTGCGACAGAAAGATCCACGACGTCGAAACCGAACTGCTCTGCCGGTTTCGCGCGCCATATCGACGATGCTCCGCCAGCGGCGGCAAGGATGGGAATGTTCATCGGGAATAAGTGCCGGGTCACGCCGGAAAACCGGCGCACCCAACACGTCTATCTAACGAGGAACAGAGCGTAGAACACGATCGCTTCCGCGAAGGCGATCGCAAGAATCGCCTGCACCAGAATCAGGGTGGCCGCACCAGGATTGCGCACCGACGGCGGAGGAAGCGCCCATGCCGATCAATCCCACGCCGATCGCCGCGCCGAGGGCGGCGAGGCCGACGTGAATGCTTCCGCTAACCTGTGCCAGTAATGGTAATATCATATTTCTTTCTTCTTTGGTTGTTGTGCTCAGCGGCACTCCGCGGGAACCACGGTCATAGCCGCCGAAATTTTTAAGTGGTGCCCTCGCCTTCCGCTTTCGGTGGATGCTGCGCAATCAAGAGGTGAAGACCGCGGTCAGAAGCATGAACACCATGCGCTTGAACGATTCCGACCAGCAGTTCCATGAAATAAAACGGAATCGGAATCAACCACGAAAGCGACGGAACCATGTGCGCCATCGTCTCCAGCATGGTTTCCCCGGCATACATATTTCCGTATAACCGGAAGCTTAGCGAGATTGGCCGGAACAGGATCGAGATCGACTTCGAGCAAACCGGCGAGGAAAAAGATCAAGCCCATGAGCAATTTCATGAAGCCTTTGTTCTCGCCTTTCGCGCCAAAGATTTCGTGAATTACCGCCAACACCGCTGCGATTGAATCGCCCAGACGATCCAGAGCACGAAAAGACGGCGGCCATGGCAAACGTCATGTTCAGATCGGCGTTGCCTCCGCGCAGCAGCGGCGTGACATGAAGGAACCGATTCGCCGCATCGTAATGGCTTCCGCCAGCCGACAGTTCCGATTCCGGGGATGAGTCCAAACCAGTTTACGAACAGAATGAAAATGAAAATGGTCGCGAAGAACCAGAAGGTCTTCTTCACCAGATCGCTGCCGATAACGCTCTCGAGAAAGTTGTAGAGACTCTCCACCATCCATTCAGCGGTTCTGCCGCGGGCCGGGGTTTCCAGGCTGAATGTTTCGGCGTCGCCATTTGCGCGAAATGATGATGCCGGAGGCCACGATCCCACATCACCATCGAGTTGGTGATCGCGAATCTCCCGATATGCACGAGGACGTCGGGCTTGAGCGAACTCCTTCCTTTTCCGGATGCGTCTCCCTGAGAGGTCGCTTGGCACCTCGGTGGCCGGGGTCACCAGCTGCAATTGTATCCGCCGTAAATGCGTCGCCCAGAAAGAGCGCGAGCAGCAGTAGCAAGTGCGAAACGAAACAACGGTGCAATCATAGATGGGTCGTGGCGGCGCTGCTTAATGCGCCGCAGAGGTGCAGATGTTCCGCATAGAAATTACTCTCCGCGCGCATCAAGGCCGCTAACCCGTGCATATAGAACTGCATCTTCGCCAGCGCTGACAAGCGACTTTGGCGAGATTTTTTGCGAAGACAAACGTGCGCGCGCGACCACCCGCACGCGTTCCAACTATTTCGCCAGACTTCTTCCTGCTGAAAAGGCGCAGCCGAGCGACCTGGGCAGCCCCTCCAACGCGAGCTTCCATTTCTTCCCGCAGCAATCTCGACGTGGCCTCCCCGGTAATTCGATTCCAACGCCGAAATGGAGCGCTCTGCTCGAAATTTGCCGTCACCGATTCACTCGCCAGAACACCCATCTCACTGAAAAAATTCGGCGAACGAGTCACCTTCGCCATTTCCGCCGCGAGCGCCTCATGCATCTCGCTCCTCGACCAACGCCCCGCAACGTCCGCTTTCGACCGCCTCAGTGAATTCCGCCGTGCTTGGTGGCGAGCACCGGCATTCCTGTCGCCATTGCTTCGAGGATTGAATTGGGAATTCCCCTCCCTGATTTTCGTCCGCCAGGCATTTCGCTCGGATGAAGGAAGATATGGCAGCTGTGGTAAAAGCTTGAGCAGATTTTCCTGGGGAAAGGAACCCGGTGAAATGCGACTCGACCTGCAAACCCCCGAGTTGCATCGCAGCAAGCGCTTCCAGTGCCGGCTGAAGCGGGCCTTTCCCGGCGATCATTAGTTCCGCGCCCGGGTTGTTTCGGTAAAAAATCGCGAACGCCTTCAGGCACGTGGTTAACCCCTTCTTTGGAATCAGCCGGCAAGCTGGAGAAATCTCCAGCGCCCATCCCGAGGCGCTTCACGGCGCATCATCGGGAATTTCCTGCTAACGGAATCCCAGTGCGGTTAATCCGAATTTTCTCGGGCGGGCAGCCGGGAGTAATCAATCTTCGCTCGAGCGAACGGGATCGGGCGAGAACGAGCGCACTGCTTCAAAACCCGACGCAGACTTGATCGCGTAGTCGGGGTTTTCCGCTTTCAACATTACGTCGGCGCCATGGAAGGAGACGATACAAGGCTTGTCCCAGCACTGGATGAAAGGGAGAAGATGAACCCCGGTGTGACCAAAATAGATGTGCATCAGATCGGCGCCCCGCCGTTCCAGCAGGTTGGCCAGCAATTGATACTCACCCCGATAAACAATTGGCGGCTGCCGTTCCGACGAATTTCAGCCAGCCATGACGAAAAGGATTAGGCCGCGGGCGCCGGGATCAACTCAATGTCATCGAAAGGAAAAAGCTCCGTGTTCTGCTTCTTCTTCGTCATCACGAACGTCCGACACCGCGCAGACCGGTAACTTGCCGGTAGATGTGAAGCATCTCCGATTTCAGGAAGTGTGCTGCAGTAACTCGCGACGACCAGTTTCGACATAATAAAGTGGGGGAGCCCCTTGGGGCCGCCAAAAAAGTTTCGAACTCTTAACGCATCGATTCCGCTTGTCTAACTGTAATCGCCTCGCGCTCAACGCGGTAGCCGCTTTGTAACCGGAATCTTTGTCTCGCTTCATTTCGGCATCCGCCTCACGCAACCATCGGTCAAGGTGGGATTTCAAGCTCGTCGATTCCTGATTTTCCCTGGCCGAAACGGGCCAAAACGTCACGTCCCCGAAATCGGCGGCGAAAAGTGGCCAGAGTTTTCGGCCGCCTCCGGCAAATCCATTTTGTTTGCCACCACCTTCCACGGTCGCTCCGGAAAAGTTGCGGATCGTAAAGGTCAATTTCACGGCGCAAGTGTTGCAGGTCCTCGATTGGATTTCGCCCTTCGCTCCCCCATGTCGAGAACGAAGTAGCAACCGGCAGCGCGTGATGTGACGGAGAAAAGCATGGCCAAGTCCGAGGTTACTGATGCGCGCCCTCGATCAGCCCGGGAATGTCCGCCACCGTTGCCCGCCGAAAATCGTCCAGTTCCACGACGCCAATCATTGGATGCAAAGTGGTGAAAGGGTAAGCCGCAACCTTTGGATGGGCTGCCGAAATTGTGCAGCAAAGCGTAGACTTACCCGCATTTGGATACCCAACCAAACCGGCGTCTGCGATTGTTCGCAACTCCAGCAAGAAAATTCCTTCTTCGCCCTCTTCACCCTCGAATATTCGCGCGGGGCGCGATTGCGCGAGCTTTTGAAGTGCACATTGCCCTTCCCGCCCCTCCCCCGACACAACACAAAGAGCGTCGCCAGGCAAAGCAAGGTCGGCGAGTGGCTCGCCTCGAATCGCGTGCATGGGATTGCGGGGAGAATCAACTGCGCCGTCATCCGTTTCGTTAGGCAGAATATCCTGAAGGCCATGCCGGTTCAACCAGATCCCAAACCACCGTGCCGACCGGAACTTTGACCACTTTGTCGGGCGCGCCCCTGCCATGCATCTGCTTCCCCTGGCCGTGCTCGCCGTTTTTCGCCCTGACCAACGGCTCGTAATGCAAGCTCGCAAGGTTGTCGGTATGTTCGTCCGCCTGAAAATAATATCTCCGCCTCTTCCCCCGTCCCCACCGTCCGGTCCACCGCGTGGGAACAAATTTTTCCTTCGAAAACTGACGCACCCGCGCCCGCCATTCCCCGCATGCGCCTGAATTCGAACCCGATCTACGAACACAACGGGATTATACCCGAGTTTGCAATTGCGCCCAATCAGCGGTCACCAGTATCGCCATTTCACGAATTTGCCCACGGACGAGAGGCTCGGAATTTGCGGTTTTCTCCATCAACATGGGAATGCCGTAATGTGGATTCATGGTGGTGCGGACCACCCGATCGAGGCGCTTGCCGGGGAAAACCGTGAAGCGGATTTTCCGGCGCATGATGGCGAGGGAAATTTTTAGAAACCTGGGTGGCAGGAGTTAAACTTCGCCAACGAGATCAACTGGCCGGCACCAGACTTTCGTAAAGCTGTTCTGTCTCCCGCGCGATCGCCTGCCAGCTGAACTTCTCTTCCGCTCGCCGTCGGCCGGCTTTGCCGAAGCGCACCTGCAATTCTTCGTCGGCCATCAGTTGATTGATCCGAGCCGCGAGTTCGCGCTCGAATTTCTCCGGAGTTGATCGGCTCAAATGGACTCTCTTCATCTGCTCAATGGGAACGAGAAATCCGGTCTCGCCATCGACCACTACTTCCTTTGATTCCTCCGACTGCGCTCGCCACCACCGCGGTCTCACAAGCCATCGCTTCGAGGTTGATGATCCCAAAGGGTTCGTAAATCGACGGACAACAAAAGACCGCAGCCTGCCCGTAGAGTTGAATCACGCTTTCCTTGTTTACCATTGCGTCGATCCAGATCACGTCCGCCCGTTTCGCTTGCGCGGCGCTCACCGCGGCCTTCATCTCCGCGGCAATCTCCGGCGTATCCGGCGCGCCGGCGCAAAGCACGATTTGAAAACCCGGCTCCATGTATTGAATCGCGCGCGCAAGATGAACGATGCCCTTTGCCGGGTGATCCGGCCAACGAACAAAAGAAACGGCCGCTTTGGATCAATCCCACAACGCACCAGCGCATCGGTCCCATCGGTTGGTCGATATTCTTCGAGATCGATCCCGTTATGGATCACATGCAACCGTGCCGGATCGATCTCGAACAAGCGTTCCGAAGTCCGTCTTCGTTTCGTTCGAGACTGCGATTACAGCGTCGGCCATTTCCAGCGCGGCCTTCTCCAGCCAGACGGTGAAATCATAACCGCCGCCGAGTTGTTCGCGTTTCCACGGCCGCAACGGTTCCAGAGAATGGACCGTGATCACGAGCGGCAACCCGTAATTCAGTTTCGCGAGAATCCCGCCGAAATGGCGTACCAGGTGTGACAATGGACCAGGTCCGCCTCGATGTTGCTGGTGTTAAAATCGAGGCAACGCTGGACTGCGCCAAAGACCGAGCGCAACGCTTTGCGGGCAGGTGTAACCATCCGCGTCCAGGCCAAAGCCGCGCACTGCCGGGTTCGTTCCCGGCGAATTTCTGCTCGCCGAAACAGCGCACCTCGACCTCAATCAGTTTCGCCAGCTCGCGCGACAGGTAATCGACATGGACCCCCGCGCCGCCGCTACATGCCGGCGGGTATTCGTTAGTCAAAAGAGCGCCTTCATCTCACGATTCCGCAGGTGGTGGTGAGTCGATCGTCGGGCCGGTCGAGTTCATCAGGAGCACGGGCACTCTCGCCCGATGCCGAACCTGCGTAATCGTGCTGCCGTAAATGACATCCTTGAGAAAACGATGGCCATGAGTGGTCATCGCAATCAGATCGCACCGCTTCTCCTCCGCGGTTTTCAGAATCCCGAGCGCAGGTTCGCCGAGCGCAAGGTGCGTTTCCACCTCGATCCCGCAACTCCGCAAATCATGCGCGACCACATCAAGGTAGGCACGGTCGGCCTTCATCTCCTCCGATTCCGCCAACTGAAAACGATGATAGCTTCGTGCCGCCCAGCCATCCGAGACATGCACGAGCAGCAGCTCTGATCCGTGAATTTTCGCCAGCTCAGCGATGGGCGAAAGCATCGCCGAATCGGTCGGACTATTGTCGAGCGCAACGAGGATTTTCTTGAACATTTATGGTGAAGTCCGCGTGGTTTCGTCACTTAAAGCTTAAAACTGGCAGCTGAAAACGATTTAATCCCTCGATGCCTGCCCGAGCCCGCCACCCGCCGATGGTGCTCGCGATCGATCTTGGCACTTCCTCAGTACGTAGCGCCCTCCTCGATGCGGCTGCGGAAATCGTCCGGGCTCAATGGCGAGTCGACGGTATCGGGTCGCTCATTCCGTCAGTCACGCCGCCGAGCTCGATGCCCGGACGTTGCTTCGTGCAACTCAACACTGCCTTCGCCGGACGCGCGCTTGCCTAACGACTGAGAAACTTCCAGCTATAGCAGGCAGCGGTTTCTGGCACAGCCTTCTCGGACTTGACCAGAGCGGTGAACCGCTCACCCCGGATCTATACCTGGGCCGACGGCCGCGCGGAAAAGGACGCCGCCCGGCTGCGCCAACAATTTTCCGAACGCGCACTTCAACGGCGCACCGGCTGCATGCTCCGGGCCTCATTCTGGCCGGCCAAGCTGCTTTGGCTAAGGCGGACCGAGCCCCAACTTTTTCGCCGGATCGCGCGCTGGGTTTCACCGGCGGAATGGATTTTTGAGAAACTCTTTGGCGTCATCGGATGCAGCCATTCGATGGCCAGCGGCACTCGGGCTTTACAACCTCGCGCGCCGCGATTGGGATCCCAAACTCCTTGAACATTGTGTCGCCTGACGAACGGACAAGCTGAATTCGTTAGGCACGGAATTTGAGTGCAACGGGACTGCGATTTTTCCGGCGATCGGCGACGGCGCGCCGGCAATCTCGGCTCCGGCGCCACTCGTCCCGGCTTGGGTCGCGATTAATGTCGGGACGAGCGCGACCGCGCGCACCGTTCCGAAAGCCGGGAACATCGCTGCCGTTTGGGCTTTTCCAGTTCGTGATCGACGAAACCCGAAATTTACTCGGCGGCGCGGTCAGCAATGCCGGCAGTTTGCGCGCTCTGGGCCCTGCGCACTCTCCGTTTGCCTAACGACAAACAAAAATTGAGAGTCTTCTGCACACAAGAATCGAATCCACGAATCCCCTGACCATTCTCCCTTTCTGGATCGCGGAACGCGCGCCCACCTGGCCGGAGCACCTCACCGGAACGATCACTGGGTTGAGCCAGGCAACAACCGCCATCGATTTGTTCGCGGCGGCTCTGGCCTCGGTTTGTTATCGCCTCGCTGACATTCTCGAGGAACTTGAACGCGCCACGGGTCCTGCGAAGAAAATCATCGTTGCCGGTGGCATCCAGCAGTCGCCCACCTGGCTGCATCTGCTCGCCAACTCGTTAGGCCGGGATCTTTTCTCGCCCCCGAACAGGAAGCTTCGCTTCGCGGGGCTGCGGTTTACGCGCTCAACCACCGCGGCGTGAAAGTTCCGCAGCCGGATAATTTCAAAGTCATTCCTCACGATCCGGCGAAGTCTAGCGAATCCCGCAGTGGGCGCGCACGTCAGCGAGCGTTTGAGGAACTGATTGCCAAACACCGCCTCAGCCGGCTCTAGTGTGCGGTGATTGGTTCGGAAAGGTCGACCGGGTGACTGCGATCAGCGGCGATCGAGCGCTTTCAACCAGCTCATCACCAGCCGATGTTTCTCGCGTTCACCGGATCGCTCGAAAATAAAGACGAGGTTCGCCAGCATCCGCATCAAGATCCCAGCCGCGGCGACGCCGGCACGAAGTAGATCGATTGCGTTTTCAATCGTTGCCGAGTGAGAATCGCTTCGCAGTCTGGCCGCGAAAGAATCCGGCCGCCATGAAATGGGTCAAAGAGGATACGTTCGTAACGGGCGATGAAATGACCGGGCAAATTGATTCCATCGATCCGCATGTTCGCCCGTTTGCCGATGATCACATAAAGCATCGCGAGCGAGATCGGAATTCCGAGCCGGGTCTCGATCACATCGCTCAGAAGTGAATTTCGCGGATCGTAATATTCCTCCGCGTTCCCGCGAAAACCGAGGTCCTGGGCCATGAACGTGGTCAGCGTTTGCAGCCGTTCGCGCGCAGAATTGGCTTCGGCGATCAACATTCGCAGCCGTCGGCCCCAGGCATCGAGTTTGCGACGCAATTTCGCAACCGGCGCCTCCGGTTCGAAGCAGCTGGTCAACAACCACCACGCGGCTTCGATGTCGCCGTGTTCAGGGAAAAAGATGGGCACACAGGAGCATGTCGTCGCAGGCCTGGTCGGTCTCAATTTTCTCCAGAACTTCGCGCACATGCCTGGTGACCGCTTCATCATCGAGCGTGAGCAAATCGCGCAGAACGGCGATTTCTTCCTTCCCGCTTCGAGGAGCTGTTCCTTCAGCAGGCTGACCGTCGCCGGATCATTGTCACGCAGGAGGTGAACGATCGCGTCCTTCTGGAACATGAACTCGTTTTTACGATCTTCCACGCAAACGTTGCAAGAGTGCAGAAAGGTCTCACCACAGTTACGTTAACGGTTCGCTGGTCTACCCGCTTCGACCCGGAGTCGTTAGGCAACGGTCGCCGCAGAGTATCTTCGTGCCCGACTTCACGATCTATCCCTTCAATCCTGTAACGTTCTATTTCTCTTCGCGTTCGAGAATAATCGTCGCCATTCCGCTTTCGTCGGTATGGCTGGGACTGATCCAGACCTTTGTCACTCCGCATTCCTTCGCCATTTTTTCCGCGCCGCCGCTGAGGACAACGTAAGGTTCGCCGCTCTCTTTTTTCGAACATCGAGATCGCGCCAGCCCATCGCTTTCCCGATCCCGGTCCCGAACGCTTTCGAGAGCGCTTCTTTGGCCGCGAACCGTGCCGCGAAATGGCGCGCGGGAAATTTCATCGATTGCGCATAGGCGATTTCGCCTTCGGTGAAAATGCGCTGCAAAAAACGATCGCCAAAACGCGCGATCGAACTTTCGATGCGCGCGCAGTCAACCAGGTCGATCCCGATGCCAACGATGCTCATCTGCGGTAAGGCTGCATCAAACGGAGCATTTCGCTCACGGCCGCTTCCTAATCCGACAAAGATCGCGCTCGAAACAATCGAGTGGCCAATGTTCAACTCCGTGAGATGCGGCAGTTGGCGGATTAGACTGGATGTTGCGGTAGTTGATCCCGTGCCCGGCGTTCACCTGTAATCCGAGACTCTGCGCGCGAATCGCGGCCACGCGCAGCCGTTCCATTTCCTGTTGCGCAATCTTTCCCGTAAACGCGTTCGCGAGCGCCCCGGTATGCAGCTCGACAATGTCAGCCGCCAGTTCGCGAGCGGTCTCGACCTGTTCCGGCGCGGGATCGATGAACAGACTCACGCCGAATCCCGGCGGCGTTGAGCCGTTTGATGGTTGGCTGCAATTGGCGCTCGTGCTTGATCAAATCCAGGCCGCCTTCGGTCGTTATTTCCTGCCGGTTTTCGGGCTACAGACAAACCTCATCGGGTTGCAACCGGGCGCGCGAAATCCACGATCTCGGGCGTGTTCCCCATCTCGAGGTTGAGCTTGGTCATGATATTTTCACGCAACCGTTGGAGATCACGGTCTGCATATGGCGCCGATCCGCTCGCAAGTGCGCCGTGATCCCGCTCGCACCCGCGCGCTCGCAAATGCGCGCCGCCACCAGCAGATCAGGCTCGGCATTCTTCGAATCGGGCATGGCGGCATAACGGGCCTGACGAAGTGTCGCAACGTGGTCGAGATTAACGCCGAGGTGAAGAGTTCCCATGGGATCAATGACGAATGACCAATGACCAATGACCAATGAATGCCGAAGACCGAATGACGAAAGCCGCTAGTCGTTTTGTTTCGTCATTAGTCATTACCTTCGTCATTCGTCATTCGGAATTGGTCATTTCCCCTGTCAGGGATTACTTCGAATTGGCTCATCAATCGAAACATCTGGTAACGCTCGTCGATTTCTTCATTCGTTAGGCTGCGGAGCCGCTCCAGACTGAACGCCTCGACGTTGAAACTGGCGAGGACGCTCCCGAAAATCACCGCTCGCCGGAGTTGGCCAAAATCGATTTCGTTGTTTCCCCGCCCGGCGAGAAATCCGGCCAGCCCGCCGGCAAAAGTGTCGCCCGCTCCGGTTGGATCGTGAATGTCTTCGAGCGGATAAGCGCCGCAGCTGAAAAAATCGTCCGGCCCAAAGAGGAGCGCGCCGTGTTCGCCCTTCTTCACCGCCACAAAGCGCGGTCCCATGCGCCGGATCGCGCGCCCGGCACGAATCAAACTCGTATCGCCCGTGATTTGGCGCGCTTCGCTGTCGTTCAGAATCAACAGATCAACCCGCGGCAAGAGCGCCTCGAGATCGCGGCGCGCAATGTCGATCAGAGATCCATCGTATCCGCGATGACAAAACGCGGACGCCGCACTTGATCGAGCACGAGTCGCTTGCAGGGCGGGCGCGATGTTCGCGAGCAAAACAAAATCGGCGTCGCGAAAATCGTCCGGCAATTGGGGCTGAAAATTTTCAAAAACGTTCAGCGCCACCGAGCGAGTCTCGCGAGTGTTCAAGTCCCACGCGTATTCGCCGGACCAGCGAAAAGTTTTGCCCTGGACTCGCTGCACGCCCCGCGCGTCGATGCCGCGCGTTTTCCAAAACTCAAACTCCGATTCCGGAAAATCGTCGCCGACCACGCCAACGAGTTGAACGGGCGAAAAAAACTCGCGCCGACCGCTGCATATGACGCGGAACCGCCGAGCTGGTCGGCATGTTCTTCCACCGGCGTTTTTACCGTGTCGAGCGCGATCGAACCAACAACGAGGACAGCCATGATTCAGGAAACAGTTTCATTTTGAAGCGGCGAAGCGGCGAGGAGCAATGATTTCGCCTTCCGGGTTGCCGCCGCCACATCTGGGTCTTGCAGAAGCCCAGATACAATCACCACTCGCTTCGCGCCAGCGCGCAAAATCTCGGGCAGGTTCGAGACTTTGATCCCCCAATGCAAAAACCGGCCGCTGCACCGGTTCGTGGGCGCGACGAATTTCAGCCATGCCGATCGGCGGATAATCTGGCTTTGTCGGCGTGGCAAAGAGCGGACCAAAGCCGATGTAATCGGCGCCCTCCTCGATCGCGGCGGTCGCTTGCGCGAGACTGTGAGTTGATTTCCCGATCCAACATTCGGCTCCGACGATTTCGCGGGCCTGCGCAATCGGAAGATCATCCTGACCCAGATGCAGACCTTCAACTGGCAGATCACGGGCGATCTCGGGATGATCGTTGATGATCAATGGTACTCCGGCTGCATTCGTTAGGCGGTGCAGCTTCCCTGCGAGCGCAGCCAAGTCCTGGACGCGCTCTCTTTTTCCCGCGCAACTGGAGCACATCCGCGCCACCCTCAAGCAGCGCGTCCGCAATTCTTTCCGCCTCGCTCGCCGCGACGTAGCCGAGGTCGAGGATGGCGTAGAGCCTCGCTTCGTCGAGCGATTTCACTGCCGGCGCGATCACTCGCGCAAACGCCCGTTCGAAGGCCTGAGCTCGAAGGATTCCGAATTCATCACCCGATCGACGAAACCGGTGTCGTAGTTGCCATTCCGAAAATCGGCGTTGCGCATGATCGCGTTGTGAAACGGAATCGTGGTCTTGATCCCCGCGATCAAATATTCGCTCAGCGCCCGCCGCATCCGATTAATCGCCGATTCGCGGGTCGCGCCCACGGCGATCAACTTCGCGATCATCGAATCATAGTAAGGCGGGACGGTGTAACCAGAATAGGCGTGGGAATCGACCCGCACTCCCCGACCGCCCGGCGCGTAGTAAAAATTAATCCGACCGGCGGACGGCTGAAAATTGCGCGACGGATCTTCAGCGTTGATCCGGCATTGGATGGCGTGAGAACGCGCCAGCGGCCTGGCGATATGCGGGGAAAGACGATCGCCGGCAGCAATATGAATCTGCTCTTTCACCAGATCGCAGCCATACACTTCCTCCGTGATCGTGTGTTCGACCTGGATTCGGGTATTCATCTCGATGAAGTAGTAATGGCCCTTCTGGTCGACCAAAAACTCCATCGTGCCCGCGTTCACGTAACCGACTGATTGCGCGAGCTTAACCGCGGCCTGACCCATGCGCTTGCGCAAGCCGGGAGTGAGGAGTGGCGACGGACATTCCTCAATCACCTTCTGGTTGCGCCGTTGAATCGAACAATCGCGTTCGCCGAGATGAACGGTGTTGCCGTGACTGTCGGCCATGATCTGAAACTCGATGTGGTGCGGGTTAATGATCAGCTTTTCGATGTAAACTTCAGGATTGCCGAAGGCCTTCTCCGCTTCCATCCGCGCACCGTGATAGCCCTGAATCAG